>Ga0123341_1003268_pt1 | contig 13808 bp, 4 predicted proteins | sample Turbeapinknodule_FD_89959 | JGI IMG/M metagenome (GOLD analysis project Ga0123341, IMG submission 89959) | Root nodule microbial communities of legume samples collected from Mexico - Turtle bean Mexico pink nodule | ecosystem: Host-associated > Plants > Roots > Nodule | place: Mexico: Nepantla... | reverse complement strand
TAATAATAGTGAAATTATAATATAAAATATATATTAATTTAACCATAATTTAAATATTATGAATAGTGCATCAAACACAATAAATCACGAGACAATTCACTGTAATAATTTTGTAAAAAAAATGGCATCATAAAACCTCCGTTTAAATGACTTGTGGTAGAAATATATTTTAAAGAACATGATATAAGTTTAATTCAAGTTATTTCTACGAGTACGTAAATTTATTGTTGAGAATAAAATTTGAAATTATGAAGAATAATAATAGTGTTGTAAGTTAATATATATATATATATATAAATATAAATATAAATGTTAAAATGATTGATCGTGCCATTGTTACTTTTCTGGAATTAATGTTAATAATTAATTTTTTAATATATTTTATTGGGATTTCAAACCCTCGTTAATTCCCTTTTTTGAGTATTTTTTTTTTCTAATGCACATAAAATATGAAATAAATAAATAAAACAAAAGACAAATATTTTTTAAATTTTGACATTTATGACATTCAGAAATGGATACAATTTTAAAATAATTTAAACAACAAATACTACAACTAAACTATTTTAAAACTCTAAACCCTAAATTATTTTAACATTATACATTTGTATTAAGTCATCAAATTAGATAATGAAACATTAAATAACATTATTTAATTATATTCTTGATTATTTTATATTTTTTTTATAAACACTTTCTTCATCACCTAATATATAGAAAAATAATCATAATTAATAACATTAAAATTATAATATAAAATATATATTAAATTAATCATATTACGAGTGATGAAATCTACTATAATGATAGTTTTGTGAAAAATAATATATCATATAACCTTCATTAATTGACTCGTGATAGAAACCTATTTTAGAACATACAAATTAATTAAAATAGTGAAATTAAATAATATGTAAAATACCTAATTTTTTTTTTATTACTGCTTATAGGTTGAATAATTAACTTTAAAATCACTTAAAAAAATCATTTTTTAAACCATATGCTACTCCAAATCACTGCCTCAATAACATATATACAAACATTATTAGTACTTTACATGTAATGCAACAAATAATGCTTACTCTAATTTTAAGTTTAATCAAAATTAAAACTATATTTAAATTTATATAGATTAATTATTATCTCTAAATTTATAGGATTATGCTCTCTTGTATATTACCATATTTCTATCCTAGAATAAACACATTCTGCTATTTTTTTCTTTTTTATTGATGTCTTGAATACCTGGTTTGTATGATGATGGTCTTTTGATATTCTTTTTTAAGTGTATGTTTTTGGGTGGTTTTTCTGGATCCAGTCAGGTGTGTTTTTTTTTTCTCTATAGTTGCCTGTGCGAGCGTCTTTTTGATGAGTGAGACTTAGAGTTATTTTTATGTATACGGGTTAGATCACCCTTAAAGTGGTTCACATCTATTATTTTTTATTAAAAAAAATAAAAAAAGTTATTAAAATAAATTTGCTATGAAATTAGTGTTATTCAATTGTGTCCCTCTACTTAACGTGTGCATATTATAAAATGTTAAGATTAATAGAATAAATGATTACATTTTATTTGAGTTTTTTTTAAAAATATATATATATATATATATAACTTTATAAATAGTTATACTTTTACTAAGTCATATTTACTAAACTTAATTTACATATTGTGTGAACATCTTTGCTGACTACAGTAACTGTGCAAATGAAAAGAAATATCAGCGGGGATAGCTCAGTTGGGAGAGCGTCAGACTGAAGATCTGAAGGTCGCGTGTTCGATCCACGCTCACCGCATTTTTTTTCATTTTATTATTTATTTTTCTTTTCTTTTTATTATCTTTTTATCCGTTTATTTTGTGTTCAATATGTTAATTTGAAACTTGGAAGATATGAAGCTAATATTCTATATTGCACTTTACAAGATATTTGGTTTCTTGTTTTTACATGGGTTTGTACTCTTTTATTGTAATTTTTTTCATATATGAATAAATAGTTAATTTGGAATTTTTTTGCATTAAAATTAGGACACTTGGTTGCAAGAATCCCAAATTATAGCAAGAAACCATGAATTGTCTGTGGTTGAGGAGTAATGTATCTAGCTATATATACCTCCAAAACCAGGAAAGGGAAGAAGGGAAGAAAAAAGCACAGTAAGAGATTTGAAAAAGAAAGGAAAAAAATGAAGAAACACGTTGCATTGGTGTTGGTGTGGGTTGTGGTGGGTGTATGTGTTGAGGCAATGACCTTAGAAGAAAGACGAGATGACTGCAACAATTATTGTAACCGTGCTTGCATGTTCCCCTCCAAATTCTGCAAATGGTGGTGCGGTGCCCGCTGCCAAAACCCAATATTATGGGGTAAGTGAATATTCTTACATTTTCTAAAGGCAAAATATTACAACACCTATTTCTTTTTTTTTTAATAGTGATATAACCGAATTGACTCATAATTAATTTAATTTTGTTGTTTGCTGAAAAAAAAAAATACAGAAGAAAACGCTATAAAAAATATAGAAGACAGCGTGGACGGTGATGTATCAAAAAAGTACCCTATACCAACAGAAGAAAATTTCAAGGCTTATGAGGCTGCACATCCTCCACCAAGTCCCAAGATTGAGATGTAAATATAATCCCAAGCTTTTTAACTTCGTTTTCAATGTCTTCCTCATAAGCTTCCCTTTTCAAAATAGATTCTTTTAGCATTTTCTAGCGTCTTCTCTTCATTATGCTTTTAAAAACTTAGCTAATCTAACATTTTAATTTTATATTTAGCAAAATTTTTCATGCTAATAAACTATATTCTCAACTTTCACTTTAGAGTTGTTTTTTTTTAAATTTTAGGTTTGTTAATTAGGGTTATACATTGTAATTCAATTATTTGGTTTCTCTCTTAATATTTTATCTTACATGTAATTCATGAAACCTTATGTAATTGTTAGAAATCTAACAGCTATGTCATACTTAATCTTAATAATATTGATATTAAATGTCCTTATTTAAAAGAATTAAAAACTGAAATCGATTTAAACTAAAACAAGTTTGATGTTTAGCAAAAAAGTATTATTTTATTTTTCTATTTTTCTTAAATTTATGTTTTACTAAATTCTATATATATATATATAAATTATTATTCTTGTTAAAGATTTTAATTAAACACAAAACTATAAAAACTGAATTCTTAATTTTTTTCTTATATTTTTAGTTTTTAAAATAAATAAATAATTTGAATAAAAATACATTTATTTTTCTTAAAAAAAATCACAATAGCAAAAGGAAATTCAGATCTTGAAAAATCAAACTCTAGCTGTTTTTGGTAACACTAACACACATAAAACGCGAGAATTCGAGTATGTAGAGACACCTAGCATAATAAAATATTTTATTATTATATATATTAAGAACAATGTGTCATCTATATGACTACTATGGCCACTTGTGTTAGTTGAGAAAAATATTATTTGTTAACAAATAACTCTTGTTGGTTATTTTTTAATGAGTAAAAAAATTAATAAAATGGAAACATTAACGGTATTTTAACTCGTTTAAATAAAAAAATTAATATGTTGTATTACATATGCATATAGCCATTATCCTGCATCATTATCTGTCACTAATTCAAATTGTGATTATGAAAAAAAAAAAAAGGTAAAACCAGCAAATATCGTTGCTGTCTGATATAAAAATACATCTGGAGACAATTTTTATTTTATTTGTATAAATAAAGTAAGTTTAGACTATATGTGATCAATCTATAATAATTGTTACGGTGTCGGTTGCTTCTTTGCTCTTCAATACTTGATTTTTTCAAACTTTAAAACTTATTCTCCTCAATTCCTTAGCACTTGATCGGTGTTGACATGGAAAATGTACTTGGACGATCAAGTAAATATTTTGTATAAAGAAAGTATATAGTGACAATTGATTAAAAACGTCTCTTACTATATAGTGTTTATTTATAGTATTGAGTCATTGACCATCTAAACGATGGGTTGAATCTAATATGTATTAGCTAGCTGATTTCTTGGGACATTACCCATATTTGGTAGGATGTGACCCTAATTATCAGAGAGTCTCCATAACTGTTTTAATTGCCATTTATTATAATTGATATAACTGTGCTTTAAATATACTTTCAACCGACCGATAAGAAGTACACTTATTAAATTGAAAAATTGATTATCTCCACCCTTATGCTATTATATGCTCACTTCACATAATAAATTTCTCATTTGTCCCTCTTCCAAATATCTCCAGTTGGTAGTCATAGATCTTAATTACTTAATTTTGTTGCAAGTATATACTTATTTTATAGTAGTATTTCACTACAAAAAAAATTATTTTTAACGGGGTTTTATTTAGCATTTTCGTCAGTTTTAACCCTCGTTAAGTACATTACCCGAGGTTTGATTTTCCCTTGAAAGATCCAATATCGCTAACAGATTACCGACGATTTCTACGACTGGAAAATAATTATTTTCCGGTGATTTTGAAACCCTCGTTATTCTCAGCAGTTTTCAAACCTATGTTATTTTCGACGATTTTCAAACTTCGTTACTTTTAGGAGGTGCAAGCCCTAGAAAATACTATCAATTTTTATTTTTTATTTAATTTATTTCTTGAAGGTTCCTGATCTAATAAAAAAATATAAATAAACACTTTTGAATTCATTTTGTTATACGAGAATATGAACATTTTAACATTCAGTAGTTTATTTCTTTAAGGTTCATAATCTTAAAAAAATAGGTAAATATGATGGAGATCCCACATCGACTAGAGATGAGGATAATTCGTTGTATATAATTTGGTGCAACCTCACACCATGAGCCAATTTTATGAGGTTGAGTTAGACTTAAATTCCACTTCGTAATATGGTATGATAGCCATTTTTGAGTCTATTCTAGTGAATGTTTGTTAGGCTTATGAGGTCACCTGCTATCGGGTCGTTATTTAATGAATCAATATTTTTAATCTGCTTTATTTTGAATTAATGTTAACGAACAATTTTAATAAGAAAAAAGAGATTAATTGATTAATTTTTTTTACATATTATTTATTTTTTCAATTTCGACTCATCCAAAATGATTTATGTGTGTATGTATGTTAAATGTCTGTCAATGTGAAAATTGAGTAGAAGAGAAAAATGCGGATTCACATGCTATAATTAATTTCATTTTTTGTAACCTTAATTATATAATTTAGTATTTTCAATAGTATAATTTGAATTTCACATTTTTTTAAGAGTACAATCATGTTTCTCCATAAGTGTTTTTTTTTTCCATTTTTAACTATTTTTTAGTGAACATGGCCATGTGACTGTGATGTTATAAATTCTTTTAATTTTTTAAAATTATATTGTTTTAATTTGACTCCTTGGACATTTTAGTGAATAAATAATATTATAAATATTATAATTTTTTTTTTATAAAAAAATTCAATAAAAAGTTATATTTATTTCAACAGTCTTTTCGAATGTGTTAGCATTTATGTTCAGAGCTTCATTTTTGTAATGTGTTACTATGATTAGGGATTCATTTTTGCAATGCAAATATTTATATTTATTAGGCATTAATTAAAGATTAGGACATTTCATAGTTTATAAGTAAGTGTAAATCTTACTTTATAAGTTGGTTTGATGAAGTTGAGTTACACTTAAAAATTCACTTCTCAATATGGTATCAGAGTCATTTAAATCCTATCTTAACAAAAGTTTGTTGGGCTTATTAGGTCACACGCTATCGGACCACCCATAAATATATTGTTCCATGTACGAGCTCTCACTATCAACCTAAGGAGGTGTGTTCCCACATCAATTAGAGATTATGACATTTTTTTATAATATATAAGTTGTTACATACCTTAGTTTATAAGCTAATTTTATGAAATGAGTTAGACTTATAATTCATTTCTCAATAATATTTTCTCATATTCATCTTTTAATATGCGTTATTATAAGATTTTTTACACTCAAGTAAATAAGAAAATAACAATAATAACATAAATTAATATAAAAAAATAAATATAAGTTCAGATGATACTTTTAACAATGAAGGTGTTATATATAAATTTTATAAGTCTTTCTTTTTAGGATGAAAGGTATTAGTAACCATAAAATACGTATATTGAGTTGAGAGAGTTGTTCCAAATGATACTATAAAAAAATAGTCGAATGATTAAGTTTTATCTTTTAAATGGAAACTTATCTGTATATAAACTTGATTTAAATATTTAAATTATATTTTGAATATCTCATATGCAACCTTAAAAAGCATGTGAATAAGTTTTACTAAGTTTAGACAATGATCGTGTAAGGTTTATAAATGGAATCAATGGCTAAAAAAATAGAGGAGGTACCGTCTCTGTGCTGCTGCAGAGATTGTAGGAAACAGAGTACAATGATCACCATATATCAGTATATGAGGATTGAGGCTTACAGGCTATGAAATCTTCCAACATTGTGGAGAATCTGTTTGAAGTGTGAAGGAAAGTTCTTTTTGGACGAACAGTGACTCCATTTGAATTGTAACACGTGTTATATTCCATCTCTTTTGTCCGTGGTTACTGTCCTGACTTATGGTGATTTTCCAGTAGATGGATGATGTGGGGTTGAACACCCCTCGAAATAGCTTTAAAGGAGAATAGTCAAATAAATTATACTGGAGAATTTTTCATGACAAATTGGTTGGATAGATGCTTAGTTAAGGAACAGAGCAGGTTTTCTTCGTATAAAAATTATATTTTTATATATAAATTGGACTACTCAAATGTTCTATTTATTTATTTATATTTTTTTATTACTCATAATAAATTGGAGTATTTTAAATATTTTATTTATTTATTTATATATTTTTTATTATTGAAAAAAAAGGAGTAAATTTAAAAATGAAAATCTTATGATTTGTCTTGAGATTGATGTCAAATTAGGAATGACAAACTGGGGTAATCCGATCCACAATTGATTCGTCGACATAACTTGTAGCCTGTACGAACCAAGTGCAGGGCGGGCTGACCCGCATAATCTGCTTATTTTAAAAATTAAATTTTTTTTATGCATCTTCATAATATTTTATGTACCCCATATTCTGGTAATATTTTTTTAATATTTAATATTTTTTTTGTCTTTCTAAAATGCATAGATGGTTTAGGTTTCAATATTCATTAAATACTAAAGGTAGTAATGAGACCTTAGTCTTTTTTTATAATAAAATTTAAATATAGTATTATATATATTTATATGATTTTTCATTATAATAGTAATCATGTATCTACATGTATTACCTTAATTTTTTTTATATATATTTAATGAAGTATTTTATTAGTTAATTTATTAGTACGATAGAAATTCAAATTTTACTGAAAATCAAAATATTATTATAATTTTTTTACCCATATCTTATTACACTTGTCGTGAAAATAATACTATGAGACCATTTACCTAATGCATCTAAATAAGAAAAAAATTAACTTAATAAACAAAAATTATTAAAAAATTATTTTGTATTAATCTTTTTTTTTAAAAATCTTATGTGGATTGGCCCGTAGGACCGTGGACTAACTCGCATGCTGGGCGGACCAATAAAATTAATAGGCATATTTTATGTAGGACAGATCAAGTATGAGGTGGGTTGACCCGCACTGTCATCCGTATCTCAAACCTCATGTTATTTAGTAAATGGAAAGACATGAACCGTAAAGTTTTTGGATGCTTGTTTAATATATATCATTTAAGTTATGCTTTGTTGCTAATTGTTTATGCTTTGTAGCATTTAATATAATATATAATAGACATATAATTTGGTCATAGTTAGTTATGCTTTGTAACATTTTATATTTTCTTCTATAACTAACTAACCGTATAACTAGTTGTTTATGTTATTATAACATGTAACTCAAATATTTTACTAACATTGATCATGCTTTTTTAAGTAAATTGGTGGTTTTGACACTTGTGGTTAGTTAACATAAGTGAAATTGGTCGAAAAAGAAAAAAGAAAGTGAGATGAAGATGGATAATATTTAATTTAATGATAGTTAATAATTGGAGGAAAGGAGGATAAGGACATGAATAACAATATCATGTTCTCTTGTTAATGAGAAAGTCTCATTGATATTTTTTCCAACCTATGCTTCAAAGCTTTGATACCTTAATGAAAACTTTGCATTTCTGCTTTATAATCTTTCTCCAACTGTGCTTGAACCTTCCTTGAGAATTGTGGTGCTTCTGCTCAAGATGATTCTGGTGCTTCTGCATGTGCTACTATCATATTTGCTGCATGGTACAATTTAAAATCACAAACTCAAGGATAATAAATATTTATAAAATTCACATACACATAAACATAATCAATCTTCTTCATGTCTATATACTACAATAACTATTTTAAATGATAATAGTTTTTTTTTTAATTATGTAAAATAAACTGTTATCTTGTATATAATATACACTAAAATAAACTGATAATAAATAAAGAAATAAAAGGAATCACATTATCAACCCGCTAGGTAGTATTGCTATCTTCGTTCAAGATATAATCGCAACTTTTTAAATAATTCCAATGAAGTGGAAAAAAAAGTGTCACGGATAATATAATGTCTTATTTTCCTTAAAATTTTTGTTGATAGTGAAATCTAAACCCAAAGATGAAGAAGAAATGAATTTCTTTATATTCAATATTGTTGATTGATTAAAACAATTGAGACTTTATTAAACTTTGTTATTCCAATATTCCACATAACATACAAAACAATAATCGCACATATATAGATATGTAAATAAATTAACTTACTCTTTGCCATCCCTGAGTGTACAACCAAAATTACAAAGGATCGTGCAAAAGTTTGAGGGGTGTTCTCCGCAGAAATCTGAGACACAATGGTCCAAGCATGGAGTTATGGATTCTTGAGCATCAACTATTGTAGCAGCTATGAGGCACACCACCAACAACAATGCAGCGTACTTGTTTGCCATTTTAGTTATTTTTTCCTGTTGTTGATGGTTTTATTTTCCTCCTTCCCTTACCTTAGTTTTGGAAAATAGATGAATATATATAATTGTGTAAATGGTTTATGAACCACAAAAAGAGTCAATGTCTATTCCTAAAATTTGGGATTCTTGTTAGTTAGAGTATCATATCTTTAAGAGAAGAATATGGAAATGAACTAGTTATTAATTTAAAAAGCTTGCTTTCTTCCACCTTTCGTCGTCCAACTTCAGTTTGTAGTATGATTAATCAATTTGTCACGTGTCGAACTGAGAAAATATCTATTTTGTAAACCTAATTTGGTCAAAGAAAAAAAAACTAGAACCATTTCTTCTTTTTAGCAACAAACAATGGCATAGGTTGTGCCTTTCTTCAATGCTCTAAATTTAGCGTAAGATATTGGAAGTTCTAATCTATTTGTCTATTTATTGTATAAAAAATGCAATGTGTATGATTTCATGTTTGTAGTGACCACTTTGTCATTAGTTTGTGTCCTCCCATAAAAAACATTGGTTGTACAATTACCTTTGAATTTCACAGGATGCTAGTAGAAGAAAGTATTTCTAAAATCATAAATTCAAACATTTGACATGATTTTCAAAGCAAAATTTCTTTGACTTGATACCAAATCTTGAAACAATTATTTGATTAAGAGTCTAACTCAATTAGTAAGAGAATATATAAATTATTGTCTAGCCTAATAGCATTGGATATAAATAATTTTAGGGTTTATCTGTAAGAAATAATATGCCAAGGAACACAACAAACTTTATAAAGCAACAAAAGTTGCGCATCTCCTCTTGTACTTAAAAAACTTGGATTTTTCCTTAATCTTAATAACAATTTACCTCTGCACCTCATCAATTTCAAAATTTAATTTCCTTAACATAAAAGTCAATTCTAGAAATGAAAATTTATAAGAGATTTTTTTTTAAATAACCTTTCCAGAACAACTATTTTACGTTCTAGAATCTAGAAAAACTATTTTGGCTTTCGAAATTCGATTTCTGAGATTGATGAGGTGTAGGAAAAAAATTTAAGAATTCGAGAAGAAACACCCTTTTTATTATTATGCAGGCTTGTGTCCTTAACTCACACATTACAAATTATGTGAAATAGACCTAAGCGGATCAACAAGTTAAAATAGTGAGTCTGTCTCCAATTTTTATAACAGTCCATGGGTCGGCCTACACGATTTATGGTGATCTGCATTGCCAACCCTTATTATATGTGGTAAAAGTCACTAAAAAGTCTCTTTTTGAGATTTTGGGATTAAAAGCCTAGGAAGTACAGAAAAAGAGAAATATAGCAAAGTCACTAGAGTTGGAAAGTAACAATCTAATAGGAGAGGTAGGAGGACCATTATGTGGATGTAGTTACATATCCCTGAACCTCTATCAACGACTCTAGATGGGTGTTAAAGAATGGACATAACACTACTTGTTGTCAAACTCTTCATATCAAATATATCAGATAGGAAAAGTAGCTAAACTGAGTAATTAAGAGTTTTTTTTATCAGCAAGAAAGAATGAATAAATAGAACAACTTCAGGGATGACCAAATTCTTATACAAATCATGAAAATAAAGCACACCTCTCCTAGCAATCCACCTCCAATAGAGAAAGAAAAATCACTACCTAAAAAAAGAAACCAAAGCACTTAGATACAATGCCTCAACTTAAATCATCATAGCTGACAACCCAAACAAACAAAACAAAGAACACCTATCACTACAAGAAAATCATGAAATAGAAACCAATTTTTAGAGACCAAAATAATTAGTTACAATAGTAACTAAATTAGAGACCATTTTAGAAACTAAAAAAAAATTTGGTTTCTAAATTAGTTTCTATTATTGTTAAATAGTTTCTAAATTGGTATCTAATTAGCAATCAATGTTTTTGCTACCAAATTTAGAAACTAAATAATTGGTAGTTAAAATGTTGGTTGCTAATTATATACCAATTTAGAAAATATTTAACAATAATAGAAACTAATTTAGAAACCAAAATTGTTTTTAGTTTCTAAAATGGTCTCTAATTTAGTTATTATTGCAACTAATTATTTTGGTCTCTAAAAAATGGTTTCTATTGCATGATTTTCTTATAGTGTATACATAACACCTAACCCAACTTCACAAACAACCAACACTCAACCCACACAAGACGTCCAACCGAATAAACTTTTTACACATGAGAATTATTTCTCTTCTTTGATAAACTTTTTACATTGTAATATTTGTATTCATAGAATATGAAAGCGTGAGAGAGGTTTGTAGTGGAGGATGAGGTGTAATGTGGGTCACAACATATTCTTACTAGGGTCACCACATATTGTCTCCCTCTAAATTGAGTGAATTTTTGTGCTCACTTCACACTGTCCTACTCTCATGGCCTCTAAAAAACTTATTTAACCCACTTTCTCCCCACCTCATGCCCATCCCAACCAACACGAACACTCACTTCCCATTTTCATAAAATTTTTCCTGGATCTCTGTAGGAAGTGTAATGTGGGTCACCATATATTCATACTAGGGTCACTACATACTGTCACTCTCTAAGTTAAGTGAATTTTTGTGTTCACTTCACATTGTCCTACTCTCATGGTCTCTAAAGAACTCATTTAACCCACTTTCTCCCCACTTTCTCCCCACCTCATGCCCCTCCCCAACCAAGATGAACACTCACTTGACATTTCCATGAAAAGATTCCCTTGGTCTGTGCAGGAAGTGTAATGTCGATCACCACATATTCCTACTAGGATCACCACATACCGCCACTCTATAACTTGAGTGAATTTTATGGTTAGTTCACACTAGCCTACTATCATGGCCCTATAAAGACCTCATTTAACCCACTTTCTCCCCACCTCATGCCCTCCAAAACCAACACGGACACTCACTTGACATTTCAGAAAAAATTTCCCTGGGTATGTGCAGGAAGTCTAATGTGGGTCACCATATATTCCTACTATGGTCACCATATATTGTCACCCTTTAAGTTCAATGAATTTTTTGCTTACTCAACAATGCCCTACACTCTTGGCCTATAAAAACCTTATGTAACTCACTTTCTCTCTACATCATGCCCCACCCAACCAAAATAGCTTCAGAAAATGTATTTTTTTTGAAGAAAAAAAAAACTAAAAAAGCATACATAGTTACACAAACTAAGTAAATGCAAATATATATTTTTAACAATATATTCAAAAAAAAAAAACAAGTCATGCTCCATAAAAAACTAAATAGTAAACTCAGATAACTATAACCAAATCACATTTAAACACAGACTTTAACTCATACAAGGGTCAACACATGACAAATAACACAGATCACCCAATACAAAGCACAATATGAATGTTTCACTTAATAAAGAAATGAATAGAAAATGTATTACCTTTGGTCACCAATCCCTAACCCCACGGTGAGAGAGAAGGTGGAGGAAAAACCTTGAGAAGAAGATGGAAGAGGACGACACAGACAAGAACATGAAGAAAAATGAAGAAGAATAAAGAAGAATGCGCACACACTTGCAACATCCCATGGAGAATTAAAGGGAACAAAAACGGAACGAACAAAAAATGAATGGTAAGAACACAGGAAAAAGGAAATAGGGACGTGAAGAAGAAAAGTGAAGAAGTGCCCCAATTTCTTAGCTCTAATTTCTTCACATTCTGACCCTAAAATAAAATGTTAAATCTATTCAACACGTAACCCACAACTGCAATAAAATAATTTTGATTGTCACATAGGCGATTATATGGTGAACAAGTGCAGGACCGATTGTTCAACCATCATTTTTTGTATAAATAATGATGAAGATCTCATTACAATAGCATTATATTCATATTAAAGAATAGGAAAAAATTCATATATACTTAGCACTATATTATAATAATATAATAATATTTTTAATTAAAAAATAAATTAAATATGATTAAAATATTATTTTATTGATTTGTGAAATAGATTTTTTTTATTGATTGTGGTGTGAAAACCATCACCGTCCTAAAGAAGAAAGAATATAAGAGTGGTAAGCTGAGTCGACTAGTCTTTTAACGAGGTGTTGGACACTTTGGTAAGTACGTCTTTTGGATATACATGGATTCTGTGATCTTGAACAGCTGGTTGATAAAGAAAAGGAAGTGAAGGTGATAACGGAGGAGAGATCCGCTATACACAAGTGATAAGAACAAATTACTGACATCAAAACTTGGAAAATTGCAAACGAATGCCATTCAAAACCCACATGGGACATAATTCTTACATACAATTACATTCATTTAACATCTTAAAAAAAAATCATTTAACATCTTAAAAAAATTATTATATTGTTTTATTATAATAGGATATTTTGTTCTATTAAAATTTTATGGAATATATGTAATTCTTAAGAATAATGTTAAGAGTAAATTTTTCAAAATTTATTTGACAAAAAAAATGGTAAAACATATACTATTAAGTTGATTTTTCGTAAAATAGAGACAAATGCAACCGCACCCTTCTTCAATCACACAAATTTGGTTCAGGTTGTCATGGCACTCTGTAGTCGTTTGGTTCATGCATGGATGCTTACGCAAGAAAAAGACAAAGAAAAAAGACAAAACAGAGAGATCGCCGCGTCCATGTATGTCTAAATGCCATGCACAGCAACACGTGCTTAACATGCACTTTAAATGGCTCACCATCTCAACCCACACACAAACACAATGCCTTTTTCTTCATCATCACCACAACCACCTGTATATATTCATTCTCTTCCGCCACCTCAATTTCTTCACTTCAACACACGTGAACCTGCATATGCGTGTCATCCCATGCCCAAATCTCCAT
>Ga0123341_1003265_pt1 | contig 13816 bp, 10 predicted proteins | sample Turbeapinknodule_FD_89959 | JGI IMG/M metagenome (GOLD analysis project Ga0123341, IMG submission 89959) | Root nodule microbial communities of legume samples collected from Mexico - Turtle bean Mexico pink nodule | ecosystem: Host-associated > Plants > Roots > Nodule | place: Mexico: Nepantla... | reverse complement strand
TAACTCATAATTATATAATATATAGATTTGTGTCTCTGTGTCCTACATTTTAGATATTATACATATCTTTGTATTCGTGTTCGTATCAGTGTCCCGGTCAATGTTTGCGCTATTTTGTCACAAATTTATTTTTTAAACCCTAAATATATTAAGAGAAATATAATATATATATATTCTTGCTATTGACACATGAAATTGATGAGGTACTTAGTTTGGTGGGATAGTCCTTAATAATGAGTAATGTGATATTTATGGGGTCATAGAGGTTGGGAGATCCCACCACACAGGACCCTACACGTGTCCAGTGTTGTCCTTTGTGTGTCTCTCGTTTTCTGCATCTTATTATGGATTGGATTGAAAAATGGGTGAGGAGGGTTGTTTTCCATTTGACTCCAACGTCACGCTCTTCAAATCTCACTGTCATTTTAACACCGTCCCAAACGGTGAAAAAATAATAAATGCAAATTAAATTATAAAACAAAAAAAAAAAACACACACACACGAGAATGCAGTGGCTATATATAACCAAGGAAGGAACACTAATAATCGAAAAAGAAAACACCTCCCTAAAGAAAAGGAGGAATAATCAAACATAAATTTTGGATTTCGCAGGTAGCAACCCACAGAGGACAAAACAAAGAAGAGAAAGAAGAAGAGGAGACACAAAAGAAAAGGGACCTTGAGTCTCGAGATCTTGTCAGATCGGAACGCAACTGCAACGGCCACCAGATTCTGGTTTTTATTTCTTTCACACCTTCTCTTTACCTCTGCAATGTGCCTTTCAACTTTTTTTCCCATTTCGGAGATCTATTTTGCTGTTATTTTCATGCTTATCTTATGTTCTTTTCCTGTTTTTGTTTGTTAATCGAAAGCAAAAACCTTTTTTCTCAATGGACTTTCTTGTTATTTCTTTTTCTATTTCCATTTAAGTAGTTTCTGTGCATATTTTTCTTCCTTGGACCACTTTGTATATTGTAATTGCGTTTTTGATTTATCTGGGCTCCGTTCAAATTTGCATGCGTGTTATTCCCGGAATCCTGCCTTCAAATTCCCCTGCTGCCGCTTTTCTACTGTTACAGGTCAAAACAAGTCGTCTTTTTTTTTTTCACAATAAAAAATAAAATTTAAAGGTTTTAGAGTAGTTGTTAAAATGACCAATTTGCATAATAAATAGTGTTCTCATACGAAGTGATTCTGCTAGAAAAGCAATTTTACTTTAAAGCAAGGTAGTTTTCTGCATCTTTTCTTTTTGCTGTGCTCGAGATTAATTCCATATTGGCCTCAGCTAGCTTGGGCCACAAGATGCTTTCAGGGTCTCCTGTGTCTTTTCAAGCTTACCTGGAATAAATCACCATTTTACCTGTATTCTAGCGAATTGTGCTTCCTCTTGAATTTTCTGTACTGAATATTCAGAAAGTCAATAGCTAAAATTTAATTTACTTTTTTTTTATATTGGAATTTATTTCATATCCTTACCTCCATCCTATGTATTTTTACCTTTTTGTTTTCCAGTTGAAATATCTCTGTTCCCTTTTTGCTTTTTTAGATCTGTTGTTTTGTAGTTTTATGTTTGTATCTTTCTTTCTTTCTTTTTCCATTGCCATCTTTCTAGCTTTGGTGTGGCAAATATTAGGTAACTAGTTCTGGCACTGTAGATATTCAGGTATAGGTGTGCGTGGGTGTGGTCGCGCATATGGGGTGTATACTAAGTTAGAACATGAGAGCGAGAGGTGCCAAGAGCTAATCTTGATCATTTGGTATTTCATATTGAGTTAAGATTATATTTAATCAGGATGGAATGATCGAGATTAGCATCTCTCATACCATCTCCTAGTATGCTTTCTGTATATCCAAGACTTACTCCTGAAATAAGTACACCCCCTTGAAAAACAATTGATTTGTTTTAGGATGGAAAAAAGTAGACATATAGTTCTTCTTGACCCTTGAGATTTGGCATATGTAGAGATGCTTCTCTTCCATGCCTCATGTTCTTTTCTTCATATGTTTGCTTTTGCACCCAGTAATGTCTACCATATTTTAGGCCAATAGAAGAGATCTGCTCCTGTTGTTTCAGAATGTTTATTAACCAATCTTAATATATTCTTGTTCTCGTGGACAATTAAATTTCTTCTTTTGCTTGTCAAAGGCATGTATGTTCTTTGTCAATATCTCAGCCACCTGTTCAAATTGTTTTGTTACTTACGCTTCATCTTATACCATGCAGCATAATGGGAAGGGAAGTTACTGGCTTACAGATTATGGACAAGAAGCCAAACGGTGTCATAGCAACTTCAAATGGTAGTTTAAGTGATAGAATGCGTGTTTCTCCCAAAATTGCGGCAATGGTTCAAGCAATGGATCATGATATAAAGGAATCTACGGAAGCTAATTCTTTTGAGAAACATCACGATAGGAAAGATGTTTCAAGTGGCAAAAGCACAAAATTAAATGTTGTCTTGCCAGAAGAGAAGAAGAGTGAGAAGTCTGAAATACAGAAGATGGATGACAATAAAGAATTAAGTTCGCCTGTTGTGGAGAAAGAGCTTCCAAGCCCCTCTACCCCGCAACCATCTGATCAGGTAACTGAAAAGCATGTCACCCATGCACTGGCTGCCAATACCGAAGCTGCTGCAACTGGACCGAACATGTCTCCTAAAGCTAATAATATTCATTCCCCTAATTCCTCTAAGAATTCACAGGTACTGTTTCATCTTATTTTGAAATTTGAAGCTTGAGTGGCTGGAATTCTTATATGTGAGTGCTAAGTAGTATATGAAATGGTCCTAATTGTGCATGATTATGTTGGACTGTTTCCACTAACAGGAGGAAATGATGAAGTATAAGTTTTAGAGAGTAGCAGAACTAGGTTCTGTTTTATGTTTTTAATGCATGTTTATTTGCGTGTTGTATTGTGAACAAAAAATTGTCTCCCCTGCTGCCACCATTTAAATACGTAATTAATCTGTGAGACTCCTTATAAAACACAATTTAGATAGTTCATCAGCCATGATTTAAATAATTAGACTGACACATACCTGCTAACTGCTGAAGAAAGAATTGAGAGATTACTCTTGATGGGTTGCACTGGGTCAATTTTAAATGCAGTTGTCGTATAAAAAATGTTGCTGGGAAACTCATCCATACCTAATAATACTACCAACTTCAATTCATATTGAATGTCTTAAAAGTTCTTGAACCTATGACTTGGTAAGACTGGCTACCAAAACCAGTAAGAAATATTTTGTTTGGGCATTTTACTCATTTGCTAGAAATTCTATGAAGGAATCAACCTTAAATCCTTAACCTGCGTGCCTATAGGTCTTGCAGGGATGCTTTGCTATTGCATTTATTGCTATTTATGTGTGATATAATGTTGAGTGTGTTTAATGAGATTACTGATGTGCCAGATCTCTTCCATTTTCCTTTTCAGCCAAACTCACCTTTTTCACCAAGGAAGTCCTCCTTGCATTATGATGATAAGAAGCACCTCGATGATGAAGATAATTGGTCTGTTACTTCCTCGTATCCTCAATAACATTTTGATTGTTAATTCTGAACAAATCAATTTTTATGTATATCGGAAAAGAATATTAGAATCTTACATACTGAGTACTACTAAATATCAAACAGATCCTTTATGAAATTTAAAAAAATCCTAATTTGGAACCCCCAAATAGAGCTACGTTTACCTATATTTAAATATAGTACAACACTTATTTTTATTTTTTCTTTAACCATAACTAGTAGCGCTGCATCTGCACGCACTTCCAAATGTAAGGTAACTGTTGGTTCAGCCCCTAATTTTAGATGCTCGGACCGTGCAGAGAAACGGAGAGAGGTATTGTTTTACTGAACATCTATCTCAGATGTATATTCTGTAGTTGTTTGTATTCCTGGTTGGGCTATTTTAGTTCTTATCTCCACTTTGATTTATCTTTCCAGTTTTATATGAAGTTAGAGGAGAAGCATCGAGCTCTTGAAGAAGAAAAATGCCAGTACGAGGCAAGGAAAAAGGTATTGATCTTTTTAACCTTTTGCTTTTCTTTGTCTAACCTTATGCTAATAACATCGGATCACTTTAGCCAAATCCTAGCCTAGTTTCAAGTTCATGTACTCGTATAACCGTGTTTTGAGTTGGTTAAATATCTTTGCTGTTTATCTAATAATAACCTGTACAGGAAGAGGATGATGCTGCCATTAAACAGTTGAGAAAGAACCTGGTCATTAAGGCAAAACCAGTACCAAGCTTCTACTATGAAGGGCCACCCCCCAAGACCGAACTCAAGAAGGTACACTTTTCTTTTCCCTGTCTTTTCCAAGTTTAAGGATGAATATGAATTGTCTTTCAAGAATTTTGGAATTTGCATGAATAGACCAAAGGAATAATGCAATAGTAATGCTAAAATATATGCAATTGGAATGCTAATTTGACAGTAAGATACAACACCTATGGCTAGGTACTGTTTATGAAATTCCTCACAGCACTTGCTTGTCATGATCATGTCATTTTATGTTTCCAAATTTTGCTAATGGCTAGCAGATAGAAAAACTTCTCATTCCCTTTCCTTTGATGGCAGCTCCCACTGACCCGCCCCAAGTCACCAAAACTCTCCAGGAGAAAGAGCTGTGGTGATGATGCCAATGTATCTGCACACGTTTGTACTCAAGGACGGCGCAGTATCGACAATAACACGAAACATTATGTCACTCACAAAACTAAGGACCACGTCACTGGACGGAAGAGCAACGGCACTACCAAAACCAAAGAACGACCAAAACTGGATAAAGAAACAGCTTCTTCTAAAATCACAGAAAAGACAAATGCGGACATATCAGTCCAATCATGAGCTTCCCAAGATTTTACTGACCTCCAGCTGAGAGGAAAATAGCCTTCATTTTCCTTTGTCACACCATATGGGATGATACTCTGCAGAAAAGATGGCCTAATTTTCTTTTCATCGGGACTGACATTTTTATGTGCTTTGTTTTTTTACTTTTAAGTGTATATGTTTTGTAAGTTATATCGCCACACATTGTTTCATATATAAATAGTTATTGATGTAAGTTGTCTGTAAGAAATTTCATATTCCTCAGATTGCACCAGACTTGGTAAGGGAATTTTTATGAAATATATTCCTTTTTTGTAGGATCTTATAAATTTATTTATCACTGCTAAATCCTGTTTCTTAGAGTCTTTTTGGATTTTTGACTATGGTATTGGTAGTAACAGGAGAATACACACATCTTGATCCCGAGATACTTGTTAAAATAGCATTGTATATTTATGCGATTTGATCATTTTAAAAATAAGTGCACACAAACTGATCTACTTTTTCACAAGAAATTTACAACACTTAGTAAAATTCTCATTCGAAATGAAAATGAACAAAATAAATAATATTTAAGGAGAAACTCTCATGATTTTGTTTTTGGGTCAAAATTATGGATGATTAGGATTGTTGCCATAGATGGGTGACTGTGTTTCGGAATGGAAGAAAGATGAAAACACGTTAAGTTAACGCAAGAAGAGAATGATATATATTTGAATATTTCAAAATAAAAATGAGTGATTTTTTTTTTTCAAATTTAAACGTTATCCAAAATGCACGGAGGCTTGGTGTTAGGTTAGGTCCTTGGAAGCATGGTTTGCATGATGAGTGCAGTGAAGAGCTTGAATGTACTACCCCTTACCCCGTGGCGGCCCTCCACACGTGTGTGTGGTTGCAGCGGTAGCACGGTGGCCATGGAAGGGCAAAAACGTCCTTCCTCCAAAACCCGCAGGAAATCGTCGTACGGAACTTCTAGAAGGTCTGTTCTGAAGAAATCCTTCAGTCAAGAACAAGTCACTTTCACCACTCCTCTCTCCGACGACCCCCTCGTTGGCATCATCGGCGGTGGCATCTCCGGCCTTATCTGCGCGCTTTTCCTCGAGGCACGCGGCGTTCGCTCCACCGTGTTCGATACTGTCAGTCTCTTCTCCCCTTAATCCTAATTCACTTCACCATTTGGTTAGGCCAAAGCTAAAGAACTTTGTTTTAGGGTATTCACGGTCTTGGAGGAAGATTGGGAACCAGAGTCGTCGATCCTAATCCGTTAAAATTCGATCATGCGGCTCAATTCTTTACCGTGAATGATTCTCGCTTTGCTGAACTCGTCGACGGTTGGATGGAGAGGGGCTTGGTGCGCGAGTGGCATGGTACCGTCGGAGAGCTTCATAATGGTGGTGGATTTGTTCCGTTTGTACCCTCTCCTCGGAAATACGTAGCCACCAATGGAATGCGCTTCCTTGCTGATTCTATACTGTCTCAGGTTCATTGCATAATTGCATTACTCCTTATATATCATAGATTAAAACTTTAAACAAGAGAAGAAAATATGAAGTTAAAATTAGTTAGGTTTTTCTTAAAAGTTAAAATTATCTCATGCAAGTTATTATTTTCATTAGTTTGATCAGAGTTTTCATAAGTTAATTTAAAAGAAGTTTTAACATGCAGAAAAAATTAAAACTTTTTTTAGATAAACTTGCCGCTAAACACTTCTAAGAACAGAAAATAGGAAACAGAAGTTAGACAGGTTTTTTTCACAAGTTAATGTCGATTTTTAGAGTAGTGAGATTTTTTAAAGAAATTTATGTATGAAGTTCATCTAAATAGACTTTACTTTATTTTGCATTCTATCTTTTTTCTGCCGACGTACTTATTTATCTAAAGAAGGCCTAAGTTAGTTATTCTTATTCCAGTTTTTTGCTTCTGTTACCACCTGCTGTGAATTGTGCAGACTCGCTTGGTTAATGTGGTGAGACCATGCTGGATTAGTAAATTGGAGCCGTTCAATGGGATCTGGCACTTGAGTGAAAATGGCAAGCCTTGTGGCAAGTTCGATGCCATTGTTATTGCTCACAATGGTAACTTGATATTTCTATGCTGACCATAAATTTTTCTTAGCTATGCTTCCTTGCTTAACTGATTTTAGTATGGACTTAATTTGGTTATTGCTTTTCTAAAATTGTATAATTAACTGAAACTTCGTACAGTTTTTCTCTGCTCATTGTAACTATGTTTGTCAAAGGAAAATGTGCCAATCGCTTGCTTATGACATCAGGATTACCATTAATTGCAAAACAAATGAAGGTTGGTCCATGATATGCCCATTCAGTTCATTTGATTTGATAGACCAGTTCACTTTTCAGCTTCATTTACTGTTAAGGCGCTTTTTTATGCACCTCATGCTTCTTGTTTCTGTTGTATTGCCTAATTATGTGTTAAGAGGTTGGAGTTGAGTTCAATATGGGCCCTTCTAGCTGCTTTTGAGGACCCTCTCCCTTTTTCAAGTAGCACAGAAGTTCCTTTTGAAGGAGCTTTTGTGAGAGGAGTTGATTCAGTGTCATGGATGGCAAATAATACAAAGAAACTACTGATTTCCCAGAGTGGTGGTCCTCACTGTTGGACCTTTCTGAGCACTGCTGCTTATGGAAAACAGAATAAGGTTCCACAGGTAGGTGGTGGAAATTTCAAAATCACATACCAAGAATTAGGATTACAAGTTTTAGATTGGCTTTAGCTTACGTTCAGTATTGTTTATTTGTTTTGAGGATGGGGGATGGCGGAGGAATATTAAAGATGTATATCGTTCATTATCTTCCTACCTAAAATTACACTTGAAAGTTGAAAGGGATTTGATTATTTACATCCTTTTTGTTGTCATGCATTCACTGGGATATCTTTATGAATAAGTATAGCCTGCATTAATTAGGGCTTTGCACCAACCTGTATTTTCAGGAAAACATCCCTTCTGCTACAGTGGCAAGGGTAAAGGCTGGAATGCTAGAGGGTGTTGAATCTGCCCTTGGATTATCAAAAGGGTCCCTTCCAGAACCTTCGTATACCAGGCTTCAACTATGGTAATGATCGTATCTTGGAAGTATTGTGTTGGTTAGTTTGAAATGTCATAGTCTTGGCCAAATTAGGAGGTTGGTCACTAGGATTTTTAAGATGTGCATTTTGCATGTGTCGTTTATGCATGAAGTAATTGGGTTAATAAGAAGAAAAAGGGAACAGTAGAAGAAAAAAGATGGGTTATAAAGTGGAAAGAATTAGCAGTTTACTTGAATCAGCTTACGTGATCAAGTTAAAAGAAAGGGCCGTGAATGATAAGGGATATTCTTGTTCTGGAGGATGAGGATGTAATATTAATGCCTATTTTTATTAGGGCAGAGCCTGCCATTTGGGAAGGGGTACAGAAAATTATGAACATTTGACCGTGATGTTAATATCTGATACAGTTGCTTGACAATAAAATTGTTAAAGTGATTGCTAAAAAATGATTTATTTTAAAGTAATTCTTATATAAACTTAATTTAATGTGTTTGTCTTCGTATTTTTTTTTTTAAATTCTCACTCTTCCTTGTTCTAAGCCACGGCTCAATCCTCGAGAAACTAGGTGGGATATAATATTTAATAATCTCCAAGTATCTAAAATATCATATCGGTTGCTCTTTGAAAATTGCATGTAAAATTAATTCATTGAAAATTATGTTATTCTGAGATTTGCAGGGGTGCAGCTCTTCCAACTAACACACCTGGAGTTCCTTGCATCTTTGATCCGTTTGGAAGGGCTGGGATATGTGGTGATTGGCTGCTAGGTTCTAATATAGAGGCAGCTGTCTTAAGTGGAATTGCTCTAGCGAACCAGGTATATACCACCTTCACTTTGACAAGTCAATTATTGTCATTTTCCTGCACATTTTTTAATGTTAATTCAATTTTACTCTACAGTGAAGTGCTTAGTTTTTTTTTTATTTCATTCGAAATTGGATTGGACCCTTTTTACGCAGATTGCAGACTATTTCCAAAGCCCCGGAACCAACTCTGAAGAGTTTGCTGTTGGTTTAAATAATGAATTTCAACCACTGGAAGGTCATGATATTGGACAATTCCCTGGTTTGGGGTCAGAAGAAAAGATGAATGAAGGCCAAGCATACGAACTTACCAAGTAGTCCACTGTGCTCATGAGGGTCTATCTTCTGGTAACAGAAAATTCATTTCATATATCCATGCATAGGAATACCCCCGATAGCATGCCAGTTCTCACTGGAAGATAAGCTTGGAAATTTGATCTCTCCTTTGGAGGAAGAGGGTCCTGATCTCCTCAACAGCCACATGATGATATGAAACGACACAGAACTGTAATTTCTGCATCTCTTCTGAAGAAAGAGATGCTGAAAATATTATTTTCATGAATAAAATTGTCCCTGAATGATTGTAAATCCCTTTTCTCATATCGGTGACATATTTTTTTCTTTTTAAATGCAGGTTTAAGAAAACCAGAATTTGAATAGTTGGAACTGTATTGAATGCAACTTTTGCCTTCAAATTAAGAACAGTACAGTTTACATTTCTACCAAACATCTCTTTCTATATTTTGCACAGGATTTTCTCACGCACTATTAATCAAGTCGAACTTGACACAAAAAAACAAAATAGTAATAAAAGGCTAGAAAAGGATAGGTGTGGTTTTGTACAATGCAAGTAAAGAATCAGAGTCTCAATTATATATGACAGGCAACAAGGAATTTGAGTGCTTGTCCATACAAACTGACAGACAGGGTATAAATTAATTAATGTTGATAAATATACGGGGAGGAAAGAGTAGAAATAAGAATCCCCACGAATACTTCAAAATAGCCGGTTTGGTTTGCTTGAATTCCATGAATGCTCGAAATTGTTTCCTCTATAGCAAAGCAAACATATGTATACCCGGATCATGCGGCTTTTCATCGTCCTTGCGGATTGACAAGTTGTGAGAAGATTTCATGCTGATTCTCTGTCGAATCGTTGCTAATGTCAACATCACTTCCAAGGCCCAAGTTTTTGTAGTGGCGTGCTACGTCGTTTTCTCCCAGGCTTATATCTTCTAACTCACTTTCTTTAGTAGGAGCAGAATGAGTTGAACCACCCTGACCATTAATATTTTCTTGCAGATTGAGAGCAAATTCAAGATTCCACAATAGATCATTCATGGAGGGACGATCAGCACCATGATCAGACAAACACTTCTCAGCCGAGTCTACAAACTTCTTCAAGCTTTCTTGATTGATTTTTCCCTTGAGACAAGGGTCAATAATGTCCTCTAGAGTTCCTTTTTTCTTGCAAATCAATGCCCATTCAGCAAGACTAACCTGATCTTTTGGAAGGTGAGGATTGAGAACAGGCCTGGCACACAGTGCTTCAAACAGAACAACCCCAAATGAGTAAACATCAGATTTTTCGGTCAACTGTTGCCTCCTGAAGTATTCAGGATCCAAGTAGCCAAAACTACCCTTCACTACAGTGCTAACATGACCATCATTGTTCATATTTGGACCAGTTTTTGACAAGCCAAAATCTGAAACCTTGGCATTCCAGTTTTCATCCAAGAGAATGTTTGTTGTTTTGACATCTCTATGAATGATGGTGTACTTTGCGCCAGTGTGAAGGTAGTGAAGCCCTTTTGCAGCTCCAATGCAAATCTCCAACCTTTGCTTCCATGATAGAGTAGAGATAGATTTGTTACCCTTGTAAAGATGCTCCCTCATGGTGCCAAGAGACATGTAGTCGTAAACCAGGCACATCTCATCATTTTCCTCGCAGAAACCAATCAAGGACACCAAATGCTTGTGTCTCAGCTTGGAAAGCATCTCAATTTCCGTTTGGAATTCATTAACTCCTTGTTCTGACTGTGGGTTGGACCTCTTGATTGCCACCTTCACTCCATTATCAATGACACCCTTGTAAACCTTTCCAAATCCGCCAACCCCAATTACGTTGGACTCATCAAAACTCTTGGTTGCTTGCTTTATCTCTTGCAAGGAGAAATAGCGGCAAAGACCCTGAGACATGGCGGATAAGTTGGCACTGCTCTTTCCAGACTTGCTGGATTTTGTAGAGTTTGAGTTCGAATAGACGGGAAGCCAGCCAGTTTGAGACTCTGACCCTGGTTCTTTCTTCTTCTTGTTGTACACAGCAACACATAGTACAGCCATAAAAGCAAAACCAGCAGCACCTCCAGCAGCTCCACCGATAACAGAATGATGGATATATTTGTGGGTGAAAACACCAGCTTCCTCTTCCCGGTGCTCTTTGAGGAGCATGTCTGAAAGCAGAGGATTGGGAGCAGATAAGTCTGTCTCATTGAGCTTGAATATCTCCACTCCATTGAGTATGGCATCGTAGAACTCAGGCTTTGTGTCAGGGTCGGGGTGAAGTGCAAGCCAGAGCAAGTCATTAGTCTTTCCATCTTCGACATATATCACGTAGTCCTTATAAGTTGGCACTCCTATGCCTCCTGACCACCCAATCACATCGGCTTGCTCTTGTGCCGTTTGGTTGTTGACAAAGATTTTGAAGACAATCTCATTGATCTTGGAGTAGTAGTATTCACAGAAATGTAACCTTACAAGATACATGAAATTGGTATCAACACGGAAGCTCCAAGTGAGATTGTAGCCCATGTTGATATTTTTATCTCCCCCCATTGATCTAGATGTGGAGTAGACATCAAGAGGAGCAATATACTCTGCCATTCCCTGATAGTCGAATGTGACATTCTTCTCAGCTTTGTTGGTCACACCACTGGCTGACCCATAAAGGTAAGGTGTGTCATCATACCACATCCTTGTAAGTCCAGAGTCTTGGACTGGAGATATGAACTGCCCCCCAACATTTAGTCTAAACATGGTTTGCAAATTCGAGGTTGTCAGATCTATGGTTTGGCCATCATACCCTATCAATGTTGCAGAATCAAACAAATCGGGCATTTGGATAAGCTGAATGCCATTAACAAAAGCGAATGCACCCTTGTATTTATCAGAAGGTTTGAAAGTGAGAGTCAAGGTATCTGAATTCAAAGGAGCAAGGGAATACTCTCTGTCAATATAAGCTTGTGATAGAGCCTCACAAGTGACTGAGGCGCTGAAATTGGTGAGGAGGGTAACCCCATTTGCAGCCACGGAGAAATATGCGTCAGAGGGATCGAAACTGCCATAAAGAGAGGGGTAAAAGTGGAGCCTGAGCCAATAACGCTTGTCAGGTTTAACGGGGAATGTGTATGTTGACTCAGATGTGAAAATACGCGCTGACATGTATGGAATCTCAGACGTAAGAGAAGGGTCTTGGTAAGAGGCTTTGGATGTGATCGAACCACCTTCTGTCCCCAAAAACTTTTTATCAGGACTCCATTTTCTTGTATCACCATCTTCGGCACCTCCATCCAATCCACAACCCAAGATCAAAGACCCTGGCTCCTCATTCCATGCACCATGAATGTCATTCAACAAAACAAGGACACAAACAAGAAACAAGGGACCTTTTGAACGGAAACTCATCCCTGAAGAAGGGTAAAGAAAAAGAAAATCCAGAGGATAACACGTTTGGCAGTACAGGAAAAAGGTAGGTTATTAGATTACAAAGGTACGTATAACTTACTCCACAAGATGGATAATATTTTCCTGCGCCAAAAGGAAGAACTTGGCTTCTGGTTTTCTTTGTGCTAAGATGATGGGAAATTCTATCCAGTCAAATTAACGCATTCTGCATACCATCCTTGGAGATTCGAGCAACCAAAGACTCACCTGGTTGGAGGTGCCAAACCAGGCAAGAGGTTGGAGGAGGAGGAGGAGGAGGAGGAGGAGAAGAAGATGAAGTTTACTGATTTCTCTCTTTCTTGTCTTATGACGACTTGGTGACATTTTTTTTCTTCCTTTTCATACTTGTGCATGGGAGGTGGGGAGCAAGAATCGTTATCGAATGAGCGTGTGGCTTGAATTTGAAACATACCATGACTCTAAGCTATATTTAGCATTCCATGTTATTGTTTTACCAACACTTTGATTTTCCATTTACTAACTCACTCATAATTCGCTTAATGCTTTAACATTGCTTCTCCTCGTATCCACACACCAATGTTTCTTCTCTTTGTCAGAAATTAGAGCCCAAATAAATGTTTTGGAACTCACAAATGTGTAACTAAATTTGTTTTTAGTATTATATAGAAGACTAGAAATAATACTCGATGGAAAGGATAATCTATGAACCAAAAATATATATTGTAAAAGTAAAATAATTTACTAACACGTTTGTTAAAATATTTTTTTTAAAAAAATACTTATGACCAAAAAATAAATATTTCTAAAAACTGTAATAGCGAATAGTTTTCTGTTAAAAAAGTTATTTCGTAGAAATTAGATTTATTTTAGAGAAATAATATATTTTAAATTATAGAATTTGAAATATAATATATTATGAATTGTGGAATTTGAAGATATATGAAAATTCAAAAAATGTTTTTCAAATTCTATAATTTAGAATATAACTTCATTAAGAATTGTTCATACAACAAGGACCCAGAATACTGAAACTAGGTTGACGAGACTAGACTTTACACAAATATTCTACTCTTGGGCCGGATTCTCTTAATTTCTTCTTGGGCTCATGTTTTAGACTCTTCCTGGTTAGGTGCTCTCGGCTTCTCCCTCAGCAGGTGCTCTCGGCTTCTCCCTCAGCAGATGCTCTCGACTTCTCCCTCACACAGGTTGGGGGTGGTACCTGCAAGGCGTTCCGATGCCAAAGTCAGAAATAATTTCAAATATCATCAGACAATATTCACTCTTACCTTTTTCTTACTCTGAACTCCTATTTATAGAGTTTTCTTAATGGGTTTTCCCCTTTTCTTTTGGACTTTCTTTCTACACCTTTTTATTATTTACACACCCCTCATGCAGGTTTTTAACTTAATTGGGTTTCATTTTTATAATAATATTTATATTTTATTTTATTCTTTT
>Ga0123341_1003264_pt1 | contig 13817 bp, 9 predicted proteins | sample Turbeapinknodule_FD_89959 | JGI IMG/M metagenome (GOLD analysis project Ga0123341, IMG submission 89959) | Root nodule microbial communities of legume samples collected from Mexico - Turtle bean Mexico pink nodule | ecosystem: Host-associated > Plants > Roots > Nodule | place: Mexico: Nepantla... | reverse complement strand
ATGTATTTTAGATTGTAATTCTAAAATACAAAAAAAAAATTAGAATACATAATTTAAAATATATGTTTTGTATTTCAAAATCCACAACTAAAATATAGATTTTCGAAGGATAAAATTAACAATTATTTTTTATGGGAGTGCAACTCATAGAATGGGAGTGTAGATTATAATGGCCTTCTTCTGTCCATAACCCAAAACTTGAAAAATATTGAATAGTCCAAAAGAATTACCAATCTTCCTTTACAGACGGTTTCTTCTTGCACTTCCGTATCTTTTTCTCTCACCTCCATAAATTTTCGAATTTTCAAAAATGTCCCTCTATAATATTCCGAATTAAGTATTATGGAAGTCATTTTTCAAATTTATAATTAACTTTCGGATTATGTAATAGTCTTTTTTTCAGATGCATAATTACTTTTCGGATTACATAATCTAGAAGTCTTTTTTCAAATGTATTTCGAATTACATAATCTGAAAACTAGTTTATGGAGGTGACAAAAAATGATAAAAATATATTTTCATGTTGTGTATAGAAGTGGGAGAAAAAGATATGGAGGTGCAGGAAGAAACAGTCTCCTTTACAAATACATGAGTTGGGCTTACATCTTCTTCTTGCTTTCTTTTTCTTCTATAAGTGTTTTTTTAAATAAAAAATGTAAGTTAAATTCATGAAAACGAAGGATTGTTTATATATCTATTTTATTGAAGAAAAATTAAAAAAAAATGTGGAAAAGGAGGAAGAAGAGGAGAGGTGCCTGAAGGGATGAACCTAATCAAAACTAACAGTGGCACTTGGATATTGAAATGCACTTCTTTACAAATCACAAACTAATCAATTCATCAAACAAGTGCAAAATCTCACAAATTTCCCAAATCACATTCTTTGTTGATTAGTTCATTCTCTCTTGAACCATGCCGGTTTTCAAAACCCCCTTCAATGGCTACTCCGTCAAGTTTAGCCCCTTCTACGAGAACCGTCTTGCCGTCGCAACCTCCCAGAACTTCGGTATCCTTGGAAACGGCCGCCTCCACGTCCTCGACCTCTCCCCGGACCCCTCCCTCCCCATCGCGGAGCTCGCCGCCTACGACACCGCCGATGGGGTCTACGACGTAGCCTGGTCGGAGTCACACGACTCCATCGTCATTGCTGCAGTGGCCGACGGCTCCGTGAAGCTCTACGACCTCGCTCTGCCCCCCACCTCCAACCCGATCCGCTCCTTCCAGGAACACACCCGCGAAGTCCACTCCGCCGACTACAACCCCGTCCGCCGCGACTCCTTCCTCTCCTCCTCCTGGGACGACACCGTCAAGCTCTGGACCCTCGACCGCCCCACCAGCGTTCGTACCTTCAAGGAACACGCTTACTGCGTCTACTCCGCCGTCTGGAATCCCCGTCACGCCGACGTCTTCGCCTCCGCCTCCGGCGACTGCACCGTCCGCGTCTGGGACGTCCGCGAGCCCGGCTCCACCATGATCCTCCCCGCCCACGAACACGAGGTCCTGGCCTGCGACTGGAACAAGTACGATGAGTGTGTGATCGCCACCGCCTCCGTCGACAAGAGCCTGAAGGTCTGGGATGTCAGGAACTATAGGGTTCCGGTGAGTGTGCTCAATGGGCACGGGTATGCCGTGAGGAAGGTGAAGTTCTCGCCGCACGTGCGGAATATGATGGTGTCTTGCTCTTATGATATGACGGTGTGCGTTTGGGACTTCATGGTGGAGGATGCGCTTGTGAGTAGGTATGATCACCACACGGAATTTGCGGTTGGGGTGGACATGAGTGTGCTTGTGGAGGGGCTCATGGCTAGCACTGGTTGGGATGAACTTGTTTATGTGTGGCAGCATGGGACTGACCCCAGGGCACCTTAACACTATAGGTACTTTTCTTCTTCTATCAGGAGTTAGTTTTAAAGGCTTTGATTTTTCTTATATGTTATTCTTTAATTTCAAGTTCCATTTTTTGCCTTGCTTAGAACTTTAAATGCAACCTAAATGAAAACAAATTATTCGAGATTTGAAAGTGAACAAGAAGTAGGAGGATGAGGTTAGATATTGTTATAGAATCGGACTTGAGTCGCCCCCATGGTGTGTTTTGTCAAATTCTTGATACCTTTGTATTATGTGTTTTGTCAAATTCTTGATACCTTAGCATTGTGCGTGCAAGTCTAAGCTAAATTGTGTGGAAATTTCTTTACTGCTTTTACCATGGTCCATAATGTGCTAGCTGGAATTCTATATTTGTCTTTTTTTTTTGTTGGAATTTCTTTATTTGTCTATTATATCTTAGTGAAAGTCCTCCACCCCTTTGTTTTTGACAGAGTGAAAAATGAATAGTGTGTTCAATAGATCTTTTGCACATTCAAACGAGCTTCAAGTTACAGAGCATGCACGATTCACCAGAGTGAGGTGCTCTGAAAGGTTGAATAGTCTGGTACAGTGGTGAATTGCGGATGCCAATATGTGGATATGCAACTTTGCTACTATCTATCTTCTTTTTGAAATCTATAGTCATAATCTGTTTCTTATCATGTTTTAAAAAGAAAATGTAAACTCCATATGTCCATACCATGTCAAACCTCCTATTTGAAACATCAAACACCCAAGATATCTGAATCATGAGTGTTGTCATTAAAATGTTGGTGGATGATTGAAATATAAGGCGAATCTTTGAAGAAGAAAAAACATAAAGCTAAAAGATTTTTCATCTGACTTTATATAGGCTGACCAGCTGGCTTGCCAATAGTGTATGGAAACATGTAATACTTTCAACAATTGAAGATGACAATTTATCTGTCCCCATTGATCTAATAGTATTAACTTATTTTAGAAATCTCAGCATAGGGGAAAATTGTATTAAAATTATCAAACAGGTAATTGTTTATAAGGGATTTAGGATTCTTGATTTGGTGTTCCTATTAGAGTTGATGAGAAGATTTCAAATATATATCAAGTTGAAAAGTTATTTTGCAAAAAAGAGAATGTACTTACCAAGCAACTATGTTTTCTCTAGGGTGCATACTTGGATTAGCATATTTTCTCTCTAAAATAACTTATAATATAGAGAACTGTTGTAACGCACACTCTCTAATATATTCTTTTTGACATATACTCTATCATTGGTGAAAATTTATTGAAAATTACAAAATCAGGATTAAGACCCTAAAAGAGAAGTGACAGCTGTCAAAATTTGTAGTTTTTAATAAATTTTAATGGATAGTTGAGAGTGTGTTAAAAAAAATGTATTAACAAGTGTTTAATCATTTCTCTATGATCACAATCTTTAAAGACAGAAGAGTTACCTTGGAGGATATCAGTAATTTATCATTTTGGAATGTGTTACTGGTGTTATCCACTTGTTAATCAAATTTGATATAGTATGAAATGATATTGTTACCTTCAGCTTGAAATCTGACTTTTTTTCTCCTTTTTTCCTTGATAAAACGGGGTTTTCTTGTACCTGTATATGCGGTGTCATGGGAATGAGCAATATGCTCAATTTAGCCTCCCCTTAGCATTTGGGCCATGCCTAAGATTGTATAATTGAGTTGGACTAATGTAGAATAAATTATCTTAGTTAGTAGGTTTGAAGTCATGTATATGCTTTAAAAAATATATCATCAATCTTTTTTGCTTTGAAAGAAATACTTCAAGTATCAGCTCAATGATGAAACTCCGTGTCTTTCATTTAAAATAAGAAAAAGAAAAGGGACCATACAGAAGCTTTTAATCATGAAATTTTGTCCAAATTTCATGTAATTAGTTATCAAAATTCAAAATACAAATATTCTGTTATATTACCCACAACAAGGGTAATATACTTACGTGAATTGTCAAACATGATCAGCATGCAATAGAGGATTGGTAAATGGCAACTCACTCGGGCTACTGGTACCCTTGAAAAAGAGAGATGGGTGCCAGACTAACCTTCCATAAACTTACGATTGGTTGGCTTTTGAATTCTCAGTTCTCAAATATTACATAAGAGATTGTGATTCTGCATAATTGGGAGTTAAAAGGTGAAAACAAGACATTTAATAAAGAAATAATTAAGTTTAGAAGATAAGGAATATTTTAATATTATGTAGTGTATACAACAAATAGTGCCCCTAGACAAAAGAAGTATTGGAGGGTGAAAACAATCGACCCTCAATATATTGGGAAATAAATAAATATAGCCCTCGACGTTCTACTTCTAATACGTACTGTTAGTTTATCTGCTTTTAGTTACTAAACTATCAGTGAAGAATTTGTGCTTAGAAGCCAAAATTGGCTAAACTAGCCACCCTTGGTTAACAAACAGTTCACAATTATGGCTAGAAGACCCTCCCATCAATTGCTTCTCCTGTTTGAACTTTGGTTCTCCTTCTGATACTGTGGCTTGCTTACACAACCCTGGATAATAAAGGCAATCTAAGTTGCAAACAAAAGAGACTATTTGAGAAAAATATTTTCCAATTTCATTTTAATTACAAAATCAAGAATCTTCCTTTCTCTAAAGAACATATTAATCCTGGCATCCTCTTAAGGTGGGGGTAACATTTTTCCGTGCCTTCACCTCTTGATTCTTTTATATAATCTTGCATTCATTTTTACAATGCCTAGTCTGTCTATAATTCTAACACTCAATGGTCTTCGAGAGGTGCGAATTTTGATGATTCTTGGAGTTAGACCTTGTATATTTTGATTTGCCATATTTTTATCCTCTGCTTGAATTCATCTAGATTTTGTGTGCAAAATTAAAGAGGTTGACAATTCACATGACTCTGTAGGATTTCTTCACTAAGAACTAGTATTAGTTATTGCTTTCTACTCACAATTATTAACTTAGTTATGGTTTTCTACTCACAACTGAACTCAGTTAGTGTTAGGATTCCAAGTGTGAATTTGTCACACACTGCATATATGCCTAAAGATCAATGTCTTTTAAGGTTTTGGATTGAAAGAAATGTCTTGACTTTCTTATAGGAAATGCTTATAATTCCTTAGTGCCAAATTACCCCGCCTTTTCCCCACTGTAAAATCCATACAGTTTTGGTTGTGACTTTATTGACTTAGATGTTGCAACGTTGATGCACCTTCCATCATTTGCACATCAAACAACTATCTCATGAGATAAACTGTGTTTGAGATTGACGACTTTTCATACATACTTTAAAGAGTTGCTATAAGACTTGTGGTAGTTTCTCTGAGAATGTTGGAAGCAAATGGACAATGTCAAAGGAAATGACTTCTTTTGTTAAGAAAAGTTCCTGATTGAGGCTGATACATTTTTTTATACAATAATCTTCTATTTGCATATTCCAAAAACTAAAGTTCACAAACTTCTCAATTTTCACACATCCTTCTTTTATAGTCATTGCTTCTATTTAAAACTGATTTTATTATTATAGTTAGCATAAATAACAACCAAAGCTTGTATACCAATAGTGAAGAAATTACACAATTTTTCTATAATCATATTTATACAAAATAAAATACATGCGAAATAATAACACAAAAATTGATGACAATGAGCCTATGGGTTAGCTTGATCTAATTGTTTCAACGTAGATAATTATTTTTTCAACTTGATGTGGTTCATTTTACATACTGTTTGGCTAGTTAAACAAGCTAAACTAGCTTTGCATATAAATATAAAACTAAATCAGAAAAAACAAATTAATGATTGAGCAATCGTATATGATTATTATATATGAATAATAATCTAAAAATTATTATGGAAATCAGCAACTCATAATAATAATAATAACATATGACTGTTAACATTAATGCAGAAAAGTGTTTTAAATTGGAAGATAAATAAATAAAAAAGTCTAGATATTTCCAATCGACAACACAAACGATTGAAATGTAGGATTTTGATTACTGTATTATTTTTTTAGTCTTTTAATATCTTGAAGTTTTGGTGCTCAGTATTTTTTTTATAGTCTTAATTAAACACAGAAGATTGTGTTTTTAATTATTGAATATCAAAACGACTTTTTTTATAAGAATTTTTTTTAAAATATTTTTAAATTTTGAATAAAATATACCGTAAATGTATGTTCACAAGAGAAATGTTTTTATTTATTTATTGAAATAAAATTATGAATTAAAAAGTTTGCAAATAATTCACTGATATTGTTGAACCAATATAATTTAACCAGAGTTTGTAATGATCAAATAAGACTTTTGTCTGGTTGAGAAACACTAATTGATTTTAACACTAAATCTTATTTGAACACATAGCTAAATGGACATGAAAGATTTTAACATTAAAAACATGAAAAAAAAACAAATTACGTCTTGTGAATAAATGTAATAAAAAGACTTACTAAAAGATTTTCAACTAGAGATTTGTCACACCAATTTGTTGCACTGGTGAAAAAGAAAACATAACCTGAGATATAGGGTTGAGAAAAATATGAAGGCTCTAATTGTTTGTTTTTATATATGGAGAGAGCTAATTTGAACTTAGGATCGTTTTGCTTAAATAGGAACGCTGATAAATGAGAGATGAAATTGACGAGCCCACATACACTTTGGTCAAGATATCATAAGTGAGAAGAAAAGCGTGTGACTTTTGTGTTTGCCTAAAATGTATTGTCCCACTTTCCACATGTGTTCTATGCGCTGAGAAAAAAAAATGTGTTGTATATGGTTAATGTATGGGTCGAGATACGCCCGTCTTCCTTCCGGTCAACCGATTCTCTCATTAGAGTATATTTCAAGATACTTAATAAATGACAACAATGACAGTTATAAAGAGTTTTTTATGAGTCATATTTATGAATTATGCAAAAATTATCTTTCCCATAAATTATCTAAATACTGATCAACCAAAAGATATTAAAAATATTTTTCATATATACCAACATACCAGTATATCAATATACCTTCCTATAAATTAGGGATTATGACATACATCAGTGGATAACTGATATTCAGTCCATTATCCATGACCAATTTCATAAATAAACCTTTTTTAAAGGTGTAAGATACGTCTTTACCAGTTTACAAATATATATTTTTTTATACAGAGTACTTACATGATCGTCAGTGTATCTTTTTCAGGTCAATCTCGACCAAACATACATACTTCAGGAAATTTGAAAAAAAAAACTAGAAAATCACCAATACGTGTTAATAATTATACAATTAGTTTCATATACTAATCAGTTAATGTTAAGAATCCTAACACAATTAATTACCTTAGTAGGAATGATTTAAATATATTCAAGAATCATACCGTGGGACATACAAATTCAACAAATTTTTCTACGAGATAGTGTTTTTTTTTGTCATATATTAAAAACAAATTTAATTTTGATAAAAGTACATAATGATCATTGAATAGTAAATCTTTTTTTTATAATCATTATATCTTAGCAATCAACTTTTTCAATCTTTACCTTAATCCATATTACCTATATTCTCACTTTAATTTTCTTTTATTTTTTTCCTTTTTAACTTTCTCACTTACCGTTACACCATCCAAACAGTAGAAAATGAAATTTAGGGTTTGTATGTCGTTGACAACACTCGCTCCTTCCGTCCTTCAAAAAAGTTCACTAGCGCACGGTAAGCATCATACTCATCTACATTTCTTAATTCACATTCCTCTTAAAACGTTGTGTTTAATTCCTCTTTTTACCTTCAATGAGCTTTCGGACACGGAGAGCGAGGGCGGCGCGTAGAGCTTCTCACGGCGGGACCGTCTTCTCGACATTGAGTCGTAGGTTCACAAGTGGTGGGAAGAGAAAGTGGTTTTCAGAGCAGAAGCGGGGGAGAAACCCCCTTCGTCTGGCGAAAAATTCTTCGGCGATTTCCCCTTAGATGAACGGTTACTTGCACCTTGGCCACGTTGTCCTCCCCTTCGCCTTCCACAGCTGCATGCTGGTTAAACTTCAAATAAAAAAGGATGTCATCCAGTTTAGACACAGTACTTTTAGTTCTATCTTTTCCCCCATTTTACGACTATTTTTATTTTCTGTGTGCATCATCTCTATCCAGTACTATTTTTTTCTTCTTCTTCGATATTAAATGTTAATTTCCGGTTTTAAGTCTAATTTTCATTACTTAAGCTATTATAATAATATGATGAGACTTGTTACATTGATTCTCTATTATTAGTTAAAATTGTATCTGGCTTTAATCCTATCAGTAAGAGTCTAACTGATGTAACCTGACTCATGACACCACACCACAAGTCCTCAACATTGGGTCGAGACCATAGAGGTTAACTAATTGTACCTACCCATGACACCACAAGCCTTCCACTCTCAGGGCAAGGCCTTAGATGCTAACTAATTGACCCATGACTTGCCCTTATCTCAACCATCGTGCTTCATCATTGTTATGGTGGGATATTCTTTCAAATGTTCCAAAAAAGTTGTTTACTTTCACGTGCCACCATTGATTGAATTAAAAAAAATGGCGATTATGGTTTTATAACTTTTCGCCGTTTCTAGTATTTTCAACTTCCCAATCTTTGTCTATGACCCTTTCACTTTCCTCTCTTTACCCTTCACCGTTTCTTGTTTCTTGTTCACTCCTATTTCTCAATTTGAAAGTCTTAGCTTCTTTGTCTCTTTGTTCTTTCTCTTATATTGCACCTCTCTTTTCCTGAACATTGTCAACCATGAATTATTATACTATCTAATCCTGGGCAAAACGTAATATTGTTCGCAATTTTTTTGTGTTTACTTACTATTACCAAAAAAATTCTGAAAGTTTTGTCACACTCATATGCTCTAGTTTTGAGAATGATATTGTTGTAGTTAGTGTATGTAAGTTTGATGAGCCTATCTGTAAAGATGGTCAAAATGAAAAACCCTTTTGCTTTTCATGTCAAGTGCAATACTTTGGATAGGTTTTTAGTCAAGTGGATCGAGCATTGAGCATTGGGCTTTGGTGCAAGCATAATTGACCATTTGATCCAAACCATTTAAAATCCTAGGTCAAAAAGTGCTTGGAGCCAAGCTTTGCATAGTAAGGGCATTATCATCATTGGATAAGGAATGACAACTATGAGTGTCCTTGTGCTCAAGATCAATACGATCGGCCAATGGGCGAGATTGTTGTGGATCCCTTCTCTTTAGGGGAGTGGTGTTAGTCTTCCCAGAGTCGTTCACGACAATGGCTACAACATGGTTCTCTTTTGCTTGAATATTCTTCATACGACAAGTAATCTCTGCCCTACTTATTTCCATGGTATTCTCTAAAACAACATATAAGATGTTAGTGATAAATAAAAAATGAAGGATAAATAGAATAAAACGCTTAAGTACCAATATAGACTTTAAGGTCAATACGAGCTTTAGTTAATGAACAATGTCGTGTTTTGCCCAGGAATAGACAACATAATAATCCATGGTTAATGAAGTTCTGGAAAAGAGATGTAATACAAGAAAGAACAAAGAGGCAAGGAAGCTAAGACTATCAAACTAAGAAATAGGAGTGAACAAGAAGCAAGGAGCGCACGGTGAAGAATGTTTTTGATGTTGGAGAATATGAAAGCAAATGAAGAGTGAAAATGTTGTGAAAGGTAAAGAGAGGTAAGTGTAAGGGTTAGAGACAAAGATGGAGTAGTTGAAAAGACGGTGGGGAAGTTAGAAAGCTGTAACCGCCATTTTTTTGAATCTAATCTATGGCTGAGGGATTCTGGTGTCACGGGTCGGGTCCAATCAGTTTTAGACTCTTGCAGATAGGATTAAAGTCGATCTAGATACAATCTTAACTAAATAATAAATATTGAATATAACAATCCCATTATTTTCTCATCATATTATTATAATAACTTAAATACTAGAAATTGTTCTTAAATCGGTAATTAACATTTAGTATTGAAGAAAGACTGAAAATAAGACCGGATACAGAAGGTAGGGGGAGCAGGCAGAACATAAAAGAGACGCGTATGATTGGGAAAACTTGGCTAGAAATCCTTGTGTTTTTGGCTAAACTGAATGCTCTAGTTGGGATCCATTCTTCTTGGCTAGAACAGTTGCGTTTTATACATAAATGTAATTTTTATGTAAATTTATTATCTTTAAATCTTGCCACCATTACTAAATCTTTTGGTTCCACACTTTCAGGTCAGGCTATTATCTACACTGAACCAGAGAAACGGGTATGTCAAGACTGGGCTTTATGATCTTCAAGCTGCTAGTAATGAGTATAGATTCTCATGTGGGGTTGGAGGTTACAATCGTTACTTGGTATGGCATTTTATGGATGTGCAGATACATTTATAGAACCCATAAGTCCACATTGTGCACAATTTATTTGGAGAGAACTATTGAAAAGGGAAGGTTGTGTGGTGAATGCAGGCTGACCAATGCTGCTGCTCCAGATCTCTAACTGAAGAGTGCCGATAGATACCTGCAGGACTCATGTTATGAGAAAGTTGCTTTTCGGAGTCAAAGAAGGGTAATATAAAGGTCCTCAGTTGTATCACTGACAGAAACCAAGGTGACGGGCTTGATATATGCAAATGCTCAGTTTGATGGTTGAGAAGCTGAGTGCCTGGGTATTCTCCAGAACAAATTTGGCAGGGATACTCGAATTTTTGCTCCAGACTCAGATATTGGAAGCTTTTACAACAGAGTTCTGTAGGTAGGTCTTCCAATTTTAGCAAATCCAACCGCTTTGCGTGCCTTTCTTGAGGTTTAAGAAAGAGCAAGCAATTGCACATTGGGGTCTAAGCCCTGGATTTGAGATTTCCTTTTGGAGAAATTGAGGTTCTTAATGAAAACTTGGAGTTGATCAAGAGGCAGATAGGTCCAGAAGAGGCGGTAATTTTATCTGCAGCTGATGCTGATTCCTTGGCCAGAGCTGGACGATTAGCTTCTTTACCAAATCAAAATCCTCCGTCCCCAATAGATTCATCTGCCATCTTTTTAACTCAGTAGTTACGGGGTAAGTATCTATAAATTTTCCCTTTATAAACTTGTTCATAGTTCCTACTTCATTTTATTTGGTAGAATAAACACAAGTATAGTTTATTTTTATTTTATCTGTCTTGTTTTGTTTCATTAGGGCATTCCCCATCCTATACATTTGTATAAGTTAATCTCCGCTACCCATAAAAGTTCATCCCTTCCTATATATTACAGTTGTTTGGAATTTGGATGGATGTTTATCAGCAAGATGCACACAAGACTAACCACAGTTACCGACAAGCTTTTGAGTAAATTAACATAGAAATTATTTATTCATGATGTATACACTAGTGTTACAATAAATGCTCCAGAATGCCATAAATTTCATTTTTTTTTTGTCAGGAAACTTCTTGTTCTGACCCTGATTCTGCAGAAGACACGTCAAACCTGTTTCTGATGATAGGAAGTGCCTTGCTTTCGCAGACTATGCTTTGCCTTCTAAAGAGGTTGATAAGAATCATGAGTATCTTGAATCTTATCTTTCTGTGATTGCCTCTGGAACTTGGGTTGCCCAAGAACATATATATTGCTTTTCAAACATACACGCACACACACCAGGTTTTCTGCTAAGGAAATATGGTAGTGTTTTGTATATTGATTTTGATAAATTATTCTTATGATATGATTTTTTCCGCTTCTTTGGTGTAAAATAAGGGATTATGCTTGCTTTTGTGTGCGAGTGTATGTTTATGTTTGGTTTTCGCATTATTGGTCTCCCATTCTTTGTTTGTCAAATGCAAATAAAGGTGCTTAAGTAAGGTTCCATAGTTTTAAAATGCCAATATTTGACATTCTGCTTCTAGAAACTTGGTGACATGTGGAAGGAATTCTGTCTTGGCTATTGATTAGATCTTTTATGTGTGTGCGTTATGTATTTATAACCGACTATCAGATTCAGAAATTTCTCTATTTTCCTTGTTGACTGGGCTGGATTTCAGCACCTTGTTTTTCAATGTCCAATCCAACTGTTTCTGTTGGCATTGTTAACATTGATCAGATAATTAAGTTTTAGTGGCTTTTGTTTTTCTTATATGTACATGTTTAATTTTCAACTTCCATTTGTGTGCATAGATTGTTCAGAATTTTAAACGCAACCAACCTAAAATGAAGAATTGTTGAAAATTTGATAGTGGACAAGAAGAAAATGAAGTTAACACGTAGTGCGTTTGTCAATTCTGGACTCCATAGCATTGTGCGTGCACTAGTAATGCTCACACTGTGCAAGTCTTAACTAGATTCTGTGGAACTTGAACTGTATATAATGTGCTCGAGTACTACTTCCTTGGATTTATATATTTTGCTATTGTGTGTATGGTGAAAACTTCTTGAGAAAAATGAAAATTTTTATGAGTAGATATTTACCACATTCAGACAAGACTTTTCTTGTGGCTTTATGTTGGCTGTCATGCTTTCATCTATTTTAGGAGAACTGCTACGATAAATTATGGTTATTAGTTGACTTCCCAATAGTTTGTGGAAACTTTTGTTACTTCACAATTGAAGGTGGCAGTTTATGTCTACATTGATGTAATAGTATATTGTTTTGAAAATCTCATTTATGGCAAAAATCCTTCCACTACTCCTTACAAAACTGGGTTTTTGACAGTTCATCAAATCTGAAGAGTTAACCTCGGGATATCAGTAAATAATTTATTGATTTGGAATCTCTTATCCATTCGACAAATCAAATATCATATCTATATGTTATGAAATGAGATTGTAACATTCAGCTTGCTATCGTACTTTTCTCATTTTTCCTTGATAAAAAATGGGGTTTCCTTGTCACTGTAGAAATTTGCAGCATATAAGAGAATGAGCGAATACCCCTAGCTCAATTTAGTATCCACTAAGTACTGTGCCCTGCGCAGGTTGGAGGATTGAGGTTGGTATCAATTACTATATTTTTGCTTGGAAACAAATACCTCAATTATCAACTCAATGAAAAAGCTATTAAACAAGTGTTTGTCTTTATTTTGGATAGTTGCCAAACTTGAAAGTACGAACAAATATAGGAGTTGCTATTAGTACCCACCAAATATGATCTGCAAACGCAAATACGATTGAAAACTAGAACTAAGAGAATTATTACCTTTTACTTAAATTGGTTTCTTCCTTCTTTACTTCAATAAGCATCTTTCTTCACTTGAACTGTTCTCCATTTTCTCCTTTGGCTAGCCTCCACTTCTTTGTAAACACTTAGTCGAGATGGTAAAAAACACTTCGATGTTTAAGTAAGATCTCGATACTCGGTGCAATTAATACATGATGAAGATGTAATTTTTCTTCAAAACTTGTGATTATTTATATAATTATCATGTTGGATTGAATTAATGTTATGACTATTTATATGATTATCATGTACCATAATGATTTGATCATTGTTTTTATTATAATTAAAAGTGTATTACCTAATAATAATAATTTGTTGATCTTCTGCTAAATTTAATAACTTTGGTTATATCAATTAACATAAATGGAGTGCTAAACCTTCAATAGTCGTTCGAACCGATACGGTCAGGAAAAAAGATAAATTTTTACTAAGTAATTCCCATAGACTTATGATTGGTTGGCTTTTGATTCTCACTTTTGATAAAAGATGGTGAATTTATGTGTCACTGGAATTAAAAGTTGGAAATAAGTAAGCATATTTAATAAGTTGGAAAACGTTGTGATTTTTTTTTATCATGTGCAGTGTTTGCAATAAATAATAGCTCTAAGAAAATCTTTAGGGAGGATTTCAAACAAACGTACCAGAGCTGGCACTCTTAAATGGGTTGACCAAACCCACTTAATAAAAAAACAGAAAATAATCTACTCTAATGGGACAATATATTTATAAGAATACATAATAAATTTTTCTATTTTAATATACACATTTCATATTATATTGTATTGTTT
>Ga0123341_1003263_pt1 | contig 13818 bp, 8 predicted proteins | sample Turbeapinknodule_FD_89959 | JGI IMG/M metagenome (GOLD analysis project Ga0123341, IMG submission 89959) | Root nodule microbial communities of legume samples collected from Mexico - Turtle bean Mexico pink nodule | ecosystem: Host-associated > Plants > Roots > Nodule | place: Mexico: Nepantla... | reverse complement strand
TTAATAAATTCAAAATTAAAATTATCAAAAAAAATTTAAATTTATTATTTTATTTATTTATTTTTGAAATTGTGTTAGATAAGAAAATAAAAAATAAAAGGGTGTTAGATAGGGAAATAAAAACAAAAGGATGCTAGGTAGGGAAATAAAAGCAAAAGGGTGTTAGTTAAAAAAATAAAAGTGTAAATGATGTTAGATATAGAATACCCTCAAATGTGTACTCATTAAATTGTATTTTAAAAACAGTTGTTACATTAAATAAATTATTTTTGAATAATTTGAATATTATTAAATAAAAGTTATACCAATCTTAAACTTCTAATAATTTGTTGCAATGTATTTCAAACGGCAAAATAGAAGTCACAAATTGTTTAATTCATTTAAAATATATATATATATATATATATATCTCAACACATTCTTTATATTTTTAAAATTTTAACTAATTAAAAAATTCTGCCAAAAATATATTGTTTGATTTACATGTATTATGATTGTTAAGATGTTTATATTGTCTATCTATTAAAAATATTAAATATAAATTTAATAGTAGTAATTATTGTTATAAGATGAATAATAATTGATTATTTCGTGTTATTTTAAAAGATTTACAGTTAAAAGTAAATTCTAAAATTACTGTTAAAATAAGATAAGAGATAGATTTAGACAATCGTTATCCAATGGAGATAAAATTAGAAGAGATCTCTATCTGTCACAACAAGGCACCTTCTAAGCCCACGTGTCTTTTAAAACGGTGACGCGTCAGCAAAATTCCAAACACATTTCGCCACTCTGGTTACATGTTCACCGCAGGATGCTGGGCGGTTCATCCAACGGCCAAGATCAAACGTATTCGTGCGCGGAACGAAAGAAAAACGTGGGAAGCCCAAACGGTCACGCGCCCACCAGATGGAAAACAGAAGGGTGCGCCACGTCAGAAAGAGCCAATCAGAGAGAGCCACGTTAGCTGAAAAAATTCAAAAGAAAAAAAGTTGTTTAAAGAAAGAGCATATAGCAACCAAGGAAGGAGTAGAAAGGAGAAAAAGCCCTTTGCATCGTTCTTCGCCGTCGTCACGCATGGAGATTTCTGGCACCGTTCTCCGTCATGTCAGCTATGTCTCCGGCCCTGGTATCCACACGCGTTCCCGTGGCGTGCCTCCTCGTGTTGCGGTGAGAATGGGAACGGATTCTGGCTTCTGTGACGAGGGGCATCTGCAGTATTACCAGAACACCAAAAAGGTTCTCTCTCCCAAGAAAAAGCTGAAACTGCTGAAGGATTTCTCCAAATTAGGGTTTGCCTCGGATCCTCAGAAGCTTTCCATGTTCTATGATCTTCAACAAAACCTCACCTCGGTACACTTTCCCCCTTTTTTATCTTGTTGCTGTTGAAAATTATGAGTTTTTCCCTTGCTTGCTCTCCCATATGATAATGATAATAATAATAATGTTTTGTTATAATTTGATTTCTACTTTATCAGTACTTTACGAATTTGACCTCGCTCTGTTTTTTTTATTTCCCTTTTCAAATTATGCACTTTCAGATGCCATGGATGAAATAATATCCCACGATGCGAAAATTTTTAAGGAGATCAAAATTTTTGAATGTATATTTGCGTATGAAATAGGTCTATCAATTTTTACAATAACTATATTAACTGTAATATAAACAAAAATTTATAGAACTCTAATAATAATGATAATGATAATGATAGTTGAAGTTTTTCACCCAATAAAATGTTTGTTGTTTGACCATGTGCAGGATGCGGGCGATGTGTTACTGAGAGAGTTGGAAGCCGCAAGAGCAAAGGAGAAGGAAATGAAGAAAAAGAGGAAACATGAGAAGAAGGCTAAACTCAAAGCCTCCAAAATGAAGAGTGAATCTTCATCTTCATCGTCTGAATCAAGTGACAGCGATTGTGGTTGTGATCAAGTGGTTGACATGAACAGCTTCAGAGCTGGTGTTAGTGTTGTTGCCCCTGCTGCACCTGTGGATAAATTCCTGCTACCCAAGACCACCCCCATTGTTGAGAAGGAGAATTCACATCGTGATGCCATGGAATTGTGCTCTAAGAATGATATCTCTGTTAGCAGTGTTAGAGATGGTGGTATTAAGAGAGAGAATTTTGTAGTTACCACCAGTTCTGAGAAGAGGATTGAGGTCTGCATGGGTAACAAGTGCAAAAGATCAGGAGCTGCTGCATTGTTGCAAGAGTTCGAAAGAGTGGTGGGTGTTGAAGGTGGTGCTGTTGTTGGATGTAAGTGCATGGGCAAGTGCAAAACTGCTCCCAATGTGAGAGTTCAGAATTCTATTAATCATAGCCTTGCTGAGGGACTTGATGATTCTGTTAAGATTCCTGCCAACCCTCTGTTCATTGGGGTTGGCTTGGAGGATGTGGATGCCATCGTTGCTAGATTTTTAGGGGAAAATCGCACAGATATAGGAATGGCAGCTGCAACTACGGCTACTTGATGTTGTGGAAACAACTGGTGTGCTATTGATAAATGTATATATACGCTCGCTTGTGCAGGAAGAAACATTATTAGCAATCGTTTTTTCGAGTTTTTCTTTCTTGTATATATATAAACTATTTGATATATGATAATGAATGCTTTCCTTGTTAATTAGAAAGTCATTCCATTGTTTAACTCTTGTACAATAATTTAGCAGCAGTTAACCGTTCCACTTCGCCCACAGCAACATCCGAACTTATAGTATATTTAGCATTAAATTATAGGTTTAATTACTTATTTAATCTGTCTAGTTATATTAAAAATCATTTTCTAGTCTTTACTCATTGTATCGTTTTTAATCTCGTCTAGTTTTCATTGTTTAAAAATTCTTGGAAGATTGAAGGAGATTAAAAAGTATACCATAGATTTAATTTTGTTTGACTATAGAGATCAAACGAATGATTTAGACCAATCTCAACGTGACTATACAACCAAATTTGTTCTTTTGAAATGAGATTGCCACGTTCAGGAGACTTGACTAGTAGATTTGCTTCTTGTTAGAAAATTAAATATCATAGATGACATGGCAATGGTATCAAAATTTGCACCGAGTAAAGCAATTTACAAGCTTCAATCATGATATTGTACTCTGTACATGTCCCACACGAAAAACTGATGGGAACAAGATGCTAAAGGGAATCTGAAGCCTAAATCTGTTGAGAAACTTGATTTCATCCCATGCATATTCTACAAAACCGTGAAGTTCCTTCGGCACCAGCTGCATAGTTTAGAGTTGTAAACTGTGCTGACAAGCTACACCCTCCTGCTTCAGAAGCCCCTCTTTTCATGGGACGAGCAAGGGTGCCAACGTGCGATAATTGTACTCCACTTTGAACACCTGGTGTTAAAATTTTAAAAGAAATATTTATTGGGATTTATGGTGACATGCTCAAGCATTGTAAAAACCAATCCAAATTACACCTGTAAGCAGTCATACAAACATGTATAAGCAGGAAACATTTTGCTTACCGTTTCAAGGGTCAGTTTCGGGAACGTTTGGGGTTGGCGTCATGTTCCAACCTATCCATGTTATCACATCTTCTAACAAACTCGTCCAGTGTTTTCTGCTTTGAAGGGCTATCCATGTTTTCAGGTCTTCTAATAAACTGGTCCAGAGTTTTTTGCTTTGAAGGGCTATTCTCTGGCAGACTAGCTGAGACCTCTAAGGCCTTTTCATGACCGTCTAACATCTGTTTCAATAACTTAAATTCAGAATGCATCTTAAAAGCATCAATCCCAACTATAAAAACTTACTTGGGTATAAATCTTCTCTAAAGGGTATAAAGATAAATCATAACTCGGACCTCCATATCATTTTACTATACAGAAACTGCATATATAATTAATCTCAATATGATAGAGTTCCTAAAAGAATAGAGATTTACCTGCCCCAAATTTTCCAGTTTGCTTTGTACTACTTCCCTAAGAAGTGAAAAAAAGTATAATACTATTAACACATCTAAGAAATCAAGTCAGAACCAACCACCAAGCTTAAGATAACAGCAGAAAAGCACAAAACACACCATATGATGTCATCAACCGTGTCATTTGCAAGCAAGTAGTATATATTTACTGAAGACACCTAAAAACAAGAAGTAGAAAGTGAAAGAGTCATCAGAACATCATAGCACCTTGGCTACTAAGAATAAGCCAAGCATGGAAGAATTTTTCTATATGGAGATAATCTCACTTTTTTCCATGGTTTCATGATGTTATCATGCTATGCTAGTACTATTGATATCTAAACTACCAGAGGGGTTTATTCTATTTTTTTCATCTCTCTTTGTACTAAACAACACCAATGTTCAAGGATACCTGGCCAATTCTATGAGCACGGTCTTCAGCCTGAATTAGGTCACCCGGAGTCCAAGACAATTCTGCAAAGATTACTGTACTGGCAGCAGTTAAAGTTAACCCAACGCCTCCAGCTTTAATAGATAGCTGCAGACATATGAACAGAAATTCATTTACTCGAATTGAACCGTTACACCAGAATTATAGTCCAAGCCAGCAAAGAGTTCAATAGAGTTAACAGAAAAATAATTACAAGGATGTTTGTAACAAAAATTACCATACCACTGCTGCTTTTATAGACTCTTTTTCCTGAAACTCAGTGACCAATTGTTGCCTGGAAGCAGCAGGCGTACCTCCATCAATCCGGATGCAACCCACTTTTTTCTTCTAGAAATTTTGAACAGTTTCATGAGACTCTACCATTTCATGATGAGATGCATAATATTTTAGTGGACTTACACGAAGGAAGTCATGTATCGAATCAATCATTGGCTGATGGTGTGCAAATATAAGAAACTTGCAACCTGCCTGCAAAAATTAGGAAGCATAACATTACCACTTCCAATGATCAAAAAACCCAAATTAAGAAATATTAAGAAGAAAAAACTGAAGATGCCGTTGTTGTCAATTAATTATACTCATTTGGTTAGGGATGAAGCATGAGATAAATCAATCAACTCAACAATGATCTGTTCACATCTATTCTGGTATACAATTAACGTGTAGTTTGGAAACAATTTTTCATTACAGTGTGACCAGTAGCCTGGTGGCAGGCACAAGAAAGCATCATGATTCATAAACTGCCATTTTCTGCAGCATAATTTTGAGACCCAGAATCAATGATGTAGAAATATAATTTACAGGGAAGCAACCTTAAGTACTCGCGACTGTAATTATCCACTGAAAGTTCTCTATTTTTTTCTCAGAATCTTTATCCCCACATTACTTTCTAACAGAGAATTGAACACAGGCTACAGCTTGGAGCTTGTCATTATCAAAATTAAGGATATGCAACACAATATTGAATAGTATGAGATTAGATAACAACTAAACATCATATATGCAAGTATACTCGGACAAAGAAAGCAGAAAACAGATCTTATGGATCTTGTTGCATACACCTGCAGCGTTGAAAGTATTAATCTTCCATTGCTACAACAAGGTGAAGGAGAAGAGTACCTCAATGACAGTTCCAACATAATCAAGAACAGATGGAATCTTGGCTTCTGCAGAATCAGTATATATCTGGAATTGAATGAATCAAAATTCTATGTTTAATCACAACCAGTTAAATTTTAAATTGCCCCACATACAGAGTGAGAGCATGCATTGCAGAAAATAAACTATAAACATATGTTCTACATCTAGGAAATAGCAACAATTTTTCAAACAAACAGCACAACCTGAAATTGTGAGCAGAGCTCATTACATTAATACCTTGTTAATTATATTCTTTTGAGTAAACTTGAGTGATTCTGCCTCCTCTTGTGATTTAGCAGCCTTAATTTTGGTTTTTACCATCTCCAACTGCAGGAGAAAAATCAATTTTGGTCAGCTTTTTATCCGCAAAAGCAAGTTAAGTAAATTGCTCATAATATGTGCGTTATACAACAAACCGTCTAGCCAAAGGAAGTAAAATTACTTTTTGAATGGAAAATCAATCCTAAAGACAAAGAAGAACAGCAGATGTGTTGAATTACCTCTCGAAATAAAGCATTAATTTCCTTCATGTCCTTGTCAGCCAAGTCTAGGAAAACCTGTGAATCAGTTACCAAACAAATACAATAATCAATTCTAAAGTTCCATAGAAAATGAGTGTGCACAGATTGAAATAAACAGTCAAAAGTGTGCAGAACATAAAATGTTGCAGAGAAGAAATGGTGATAAATATACACACTTGTTGTCTGCGCTTTACAGGAAGTTCAGTAAGAACATCATTTTTAAGCCTGCGAATCAGCACCGTTGCCTTCATCAAGTTATGTAACTCTTCATGGTTACTTGCACCTTGATAAAGTCCAAAAAATCCCTGGAAGATCCATGTCATAATGGCAGCATTAATGCTCATCCATTAAAACCAAAAGAAAAAGTGGCTAATCAAAAGAATTTTATCAGTAATGAAGAGATGGCTTACACCCTTGCAATACCGGTTACCATAGTCATGAACATTCTTATATACATCAGGATACAGAGCTTCCAGCTAGAGCACAATTTCAATCAGATTATTAAAATGTATACTCCGATATGCCAAACACTAATGAGGTATTAAACCTAAATAGACATTAAAAAAAAGTTACCTGCTTGAATAGTTCAATTGGTCGGGATAAAGCGGGTGTTCCACTAAGCAATAATGCATATTGAGCTTTCTGAAAATTTCACAATAATTTGTTGTCAAAAAAAGCACGAGAATTTGACAGAGGGAACTCTAGCGCAGACAGTCTATACTGCAATTGAAGCTAAAACGAAATTTACATTTTAGTTTCACATATGAAATCAGACTTCCTTTAGGGGAGGAGGGGAACAAGGGTGCAGAGTACTAGACCCTTTGCAGATGCTTCTGTACACCCAATAGACTTATTTTTTCTTGTTCTCCTGTTTAATTATCCATTCAATTCTCTCCCTTTATCTTTTATCTTTTCCTTATATGTTTTCTCTGTCTGTTTAACAAGAAATTTAGATATAGGTATACATGATGTGATTGTCCTTTCAAAATGAGTGAATACCTTTATGACAGGAAGAGAAGCAGTTGTCCTCTTTGCCTGAGCATTTTTCAGAAAATGTGATTCATCAGCAATCACAACCTGAATAAAAATAGTTCATAGCTAAGAGTGTGATTTATCAGCAATAATTGGAGCAATGTTTACCATGTATGCAGGCAAAGAATTATGGTCCCAGACATAAATTCAGGAAAAGCTTTGATTCTAGAAACACAATAATTAAAAAGACGCTGAAACATAAAAATAAATCCTATTTAGCCCCTTGCTCAAATCATTTAACTTTTTTCAAAAAAAAATGTTACCAAAAGGACAAGAGACCATAATTGAAACAAAAGAAAAAAAAATGATTTGTATATTCACTATTTTTGGATCAGGATAGAGATGCAATAGCTGCTAGATACTCTGAAAATCTCATGCAACCTCAAACTAATGATAGCATGTAAAACAAATGCCATCATCATTATCAGATAATTGGTTTGAGTGGGATAATGGAAGCCATTTTCATGTAATAATCAATAACTAACAGAATTCCCAGACAAAAGACCCAAAGAAGGGGGAAATAGTAAATATTGTATCTCCTCCACAGTTTTCATCAATCTATATAGCATTTCTGTTGTGCAGAAGAGCACAGAGTAAACACAATACACAGAAAACAATCCAACAAATGGAGACAAAAACAAGTCTCGTATTACCAAGTAGAGAAGAGATGCAAAAGAACACAGTAACTGTCAATTATTGTTGAAGCATCACCTATGGCCGTATGCATATCACCCTTATAAAGGGGACCAGAAAGCATAGATACACAGTTAGTTAGAACAGAAAAAGGAAACTAACAGAACAATGATTACAAACACTATACAGTCTACCACTCCACTAGACCATGACCGTACAAGATGCTCTCTCTACCAAGAAAGTGTTCAGTACACAAGCTACAATTTCTATTTAACAACCCATTGTCAAATAACCCACTGCTTAATTGCCTAGTATTACAAACATGAAATACTTAAACAAATTAATGTATTTCAAATTTTCAACACTTTGATTGCGATAATATATAGATGACTTCCTCCATTCATTGTACTTACTCAGCCTTCAAGGAATGGTTAAAATCAAATACTGATATATGATTAAGATAAGAACATAGAAACCACAGTGAAATTGAGAAAAATTAGATAACATGAAGGTGCTAACCTTAAAGTCACATTTCATAAGCATATTCTGTAGCTTTGGCACTAAATCATATGAGATGATGTTGAATAGTCCATCCAGACGAATGCTGTTTTTGGCACTTGAAGATATGATATTGAAACCTCCTCTATTTGATCCACCACTTTGAGGTAAGACAATCTACTTTATCAGAAGAGAATTCAGGATGCAAAACTAAATTATATACTTTATCAGAATAGAAACCTTAAGCAACCAAAAAACGGATCTTATAGAGTTTTCTACACAAACCAAAGAGAACAAACAAGATAAAGGGATCATGAATAGCATACAAGTATATCTGATGAAGGAATATTCAACCATTGTTGAATCATCTGAAATGAACCAAAACAGGGAGCATAAATTAGCCTTCCAAATGTGTTCTATCAAATGAAAAAAGGCAATTCTTACAGAAGCCCATTGCAAGCGTAATGAAGATGGTGCAATTATGAGAACAGGCCACGACTCCTGAATGCATGAAGCTACAGCAATGGCCTGCAAAATAAAACAAGCAAATCAATTTTGTTAAAAAGAAATGAAGGCAATTTTTGAAATTTTAAGAATGAAACTTGATAAAATCTAAGGCTCTCCACCATCATCATCTGTCTGCTCCCTGCCCCCCTCTTATGTGTTGTTTTGCAGAAAAGTACAGAACAAGGCGAGAAAAAATAACATAATTGTAGAATAGAAACATTTTACTCAAAGCGTAGATTTGCATGGTCTATTACACACCACGTTGGTGCATCTGGCTGGTGTTGTCAACTGACATACCAACTCCCATGTGGTCCATGGCAACAGGCCTCTTTGAGCCAAATTTGTTGGCATATCATCAAAATCCCAGGCAAATCACCTGTTTGTGTAAATTATTTGTCTTATGCAATTAAATGGTAATTATTTTTTCACCTTGCTCCTGTTTCTCCAGTTGATTTTCATCTTTTTATGTTTGTTCTCCATTTTATCCATTTCAAGTCATCTTTTAGAAATTACCAAGAGACTTTGAAGTGCCATTTATTTTTGGCGACACACCTAAGCAGCTCTTGAGCCATTTTCTGATGTCAGGGATGGTGCTTTGAGAAGAAAGGAATAAAAACCACTCCATGGCAAATTCATATTTCACTCATCAAGTACAACCACAACCCAAACAGTTGATAAATTAAGTTTTAGTATATTTTAGTTTTGAAGGTGTATTTTAGCACTCTAGGAATGGATTTTATCATCATTAAATAATTCTCCAAGCGTTACTAAATATTAGCAGGCGTTCAGGTCTACCAACTACCATCCTGTAAACAGTGATTTAGTTTGATTCTGCATAGTTTTAAGTGGATAGCGACCATGGCAGCATATTTTTATGATCATTATCAATTATTTTGTAATGTTATTGTTATCTAATTGCTAGGAGAAATAAGTCTTTATATTGTCTGCTGACCATACTATTTTATTTTTGCATTATGAACTTATTTTTGGTCAATAAGATTATTATATTTTGTGAAATATAAGAGAAGCAATTATTTTACAAGAACCTCTATCAGAAATCTGATGTATTTGCATTTCTGAAAATAAGCAACAAGTATAAGAGAAAACGCAACAGAAGAAGGCCCTCCCAAGTCAGAGTACACACTCTAGACCTGCACCACACTACAACAATAAACTTCCACACCCCTACATCCTTCTTCTCCCAAGTAATAGATTCGGTATCAATTTCTCTCTCCATAACTAACTCTCCCTTACCTGCCTGGATGATTCTATATGGGCCATAAACATTAAGAGACTTCCCCCATAGAGGTTGGGAACCTATCATATTTTGATTATGATGAATGAAATTCCACTATGAAACATGAAATTAAACTTTCATCATTGGAAATGACTTTGGTTTTACTGAGTGATTTTCTATAACGCATTTTTGGGATGTCCATGTTAGATCATGTGACCATTAGCAAGGGTAAAAATTCAGGAAGTACTATCTATAGAAAGATCCACCAGTGTATCAACAAAGCGATCAACAAGGTGAAGTTGCTCCAAGTGAGATAAGATATGGTTGACATGCATTAATAGAGGATAGATGAAACTGTTCCTATGGGAATTGTCAACTGAGGGTTATCAATGAGACAACCAACTCCCTTTCAACTCTCACATGTATGATCCTTCTTGAATTTGGACTAGGTCTAACTCAACACCAAAAACTAGTTTATGAGAGAAGATTGAAAGCCTTTATAAGCTCTATTTTAACCCTATGTATAGTAAATGTTAGACCTCAACAATTATTATTTATTTAATTTGTTGAGTTCCAACTTTTCCCATTGAGTTCCAACTTAACAATTAACAACCAAAGAAAAGATTGTAACTGACATATTGCACAACCCCAAGTTACAACAAATGAATGCTACTCACTTCTACATCAGTGCTACTGTGACTGTAATGTTGTTTATGTGTACTGTTGTTACTTAAGTTAGACATATTACTGAATCATTAAGGATGATTTCTATCGTGAGTCAATTAACATCCAAGACACAGATGCAATTTTTTTATTTACAGAAGAAAAATAATTAACCAAATTTATGACACCACAATAGATATTAGAAAAGCAGAAATCCTGCCAACGTTTTATTTCCACCACAAAAAATTGTTTGTTTGTTTTAAAGAAGCAAAACACTGCTATACAACATGATGCACAGTACAAGTATGGAAATAATTTAATTTTAGACAGTGAATTACTTGCAATGTTTTGCCTAGTCCCATTTCATCTGCTAAGAGAACACGTCCCCCATGCTGCAATATAAACCTGAAAACAAATAATAACTAATAACTAAAATGAATGCATGAGAGGAAAAAACAAATAGACAAGGAAAATAAAAGACAATAACTGCACAGATTCATATTAAAGAGAATGGTGAGAGAGGAAAAAGTGATCAGGTCACTATATACCTAACACCTTCTCGCTGAAATGGCAGTAGCTTTGATTCAATATAACTAGGGATCTTGTAGTATCGATCTTTCAGTAAAGCAGCCAAAAATAGCAACTTCAGAAATTTTCACAAAAAAGAAAGCACAAATGTAGACCTAAAGCCTTGTAACCAAGAAAAGAGAGAACAAATTGATAATGAAAGTATTCAGTATATACCTTGAAGATCTGGAACTGCAGAAGCTGCAGCAATGGCACGTTGCACTAAGGGATCCAAGTTTTCAACCTATAAAATTATCTAAATAAGTGAAGAAGACTAAAAGATACAGAAATGAAGTTAAGAAACAAAATAATGTCAAAAAAACCACAAACTTAAACATAAAAATCGATATACAAGCTTACTCTAGGATAACATGTTTTTCTCACTCAATGAATAAAAATTTACAGAATCAGTGATCCAAGATCCAACCTTTGATTGTCCTAGTCCTATTATCCACATACGATGCTTTAATTTTTCAATAATCTGTCTTTCCATTATTAAAACATTCAAGGGTAAATAAAAAAGGGTTGCACAAGAAGAAAGTTGTAATTGGCAAGAGACAAAAGGGGGGGAAATGCCTTCAAACAAATATAAATTAAAACAAAAAAGGAAACTCAAAAATCATAGTAGAATTCAGTACAAACATATACATCAAGGATTTCCTCTAATCTACACAGAAAATATTTGAAACTCGTGCAACGGTTTCTCTCCAAACAAAATAATTCAGAAGAACCACATAAAACAACCAATTAGTTAACAAAAGGAACGAGGAAGCTCCAAAAAAAGACCACTCACTACCTTATACGCAAACCGCCAGTACAATTATCAAAGATAAAAAAGATCTTCAAAAGATTTCTCTCAGACTTGCTCATCTAATAACCACACTCAATTATTAAGTGGGTGCAAAATTTAAATAGATATCCTCATGATCTGGACAAAGCCTAAAATTTAAATTTAAAAGTTAAACAAATTACCAAAAAAATAAGAAAAAAGGGAGGATTTTTCTGTGATAATCAGAAGAGGGACACAAACACGCAAGCCCTCCCTCACAAATGAAGACACTGGTATCAGTCTTACTATTGATCCAAGATTCACACTCAAGGTAACAAAATTATTATGAAAAGAAAATTTGTGTATGTCAAGGTTGTTTCTCTTATGATGGTAAATAGTAGCATACTAACATCAATTTCCTAACTATAAAGAAAAGGGAATGATGAGGAAGCAGCCGTTACCTGAATATTATAACCTGATACTTCTCCAAGAAACTTCTCTGCTTCTGACAAAGAAGATAGTGGGAATACCCATAACCTGCAAGCTCAAAGTTTATATGGCTAATGCAACAAAGTAGCCAATCCAGAAAACTAACACATGCTCACACTGGTGTGCAGCGCACAAACACACAAATTGGATGAAGGGTGGAGAAACATACCGTTCTTTTGCATTCCAAGAAGAATTAGGGATTTTTCGAAAAGTAGCTACTACTACCTGGTGCAAAACAAATTCCAAAGTATGAGCCAGAGCTCTACACTTACACATGTATATGGTCAAACAAAGACAAAGCCTTGTTTGTGAAGGATTCAGAATTGAATAATAAAATCAATACTCTGCTAGTGATTTAGTCAATAAAACCTGGTCATATTGAAACTTTGCTGCAATATTTCCACTGGAATGAAGAAAAAATTTGACAGAAAACTTTATCAGTCCTTTCTTGGAATGTTCGTCTGCAACACACAAAGCTGGATAAATAAAACAAACACCAGCAAATCACCATCACCATAGAAAATTAAACTTTCAAAGACCATTGGGAATAATGGTGCAAAAGAGAGAAAGGGTGAATAAGAAAATGGTGCAAAAGACAGTAAGCACACCGTTGTTTGTCCTTGATTTCAATGACGTGGGCAATGCTCTTGCTCCTTGAGACGAAGCACCAACCTGGATGGAAGCAATAAAACTAAAACACAAAGCGATGTTCCTACCCAAAATGTCATATATACTTCATGATTTCATAATTCATAGTACTGTCAAACAGCTTGTGCTTGTTCCTCTAAGTTGCTTCATTTTAAATGAGACATAACATAGGCATGAGAATATTTAACATCAAAACGACTAAGTTAACCTTATAAACGACATAAAAAAGAAAACAAAGAGAAGTGCCCATGGCACTCAAAGTAACGGAATGAGAAAAGATAATAACTTTACAGTTTGGGTACGCAAATTGGGAAGGGGTTTTGGTGGGAAATGATTCGTTGTTGTAGTTGCAGAATTGTAATGTTGGTGCGGAGAAGATTGAGGAGGAGGGTTGCGTAGTTGAGCAATCTTCTGGAAAGCGTCTCTTTCAAGGGAATCGAGGTCCTCTGCACTCAAATCCCAGTCCTCCACATCCATGGATGCTGTAACTACGCTATGCTTCCTCTCTCTCTCTCTAATCAAGCCAATTCCTCTCAAAATTCAAAACCCGCCCTGTTTTCTTTCCTTCTAAAACATGAAAACTTTTCTTCCCTTTTTTTGACCAGGGTCCTTTGCTTGGTCTCAAGATTAAAATAAAAATCCAATAAAATTACATAATAAAAATAAAATAAGTAACAAATATTCATAATCAAAATCTGGTATAATTAAAAATCAAGAAAATAAACTTTAAAATAAAAATTATATATTTT
>Ga0123341_1003262_pt1 | contig 13821 bp, 10 predicted proteins | sample Turbeapinknodule_FD_89959 | JGI IMG/M metagenome (GOLD analysis project Ga0123341, IMG submission 89959) | Root nodule microbial communities of legume samples collected from Mexico - Turtle bean Mexico pink nodule | ecosystem: Host-associated > Plants > Roots > Nodule | place: Mexico: Nepantla... | reverse complement strand
GATGTATATAAGAGACAATATATATATATATATATACCAGCATAAGCGTAAAAATGCTTTTTTATATTGTTTAAAAACATGTTAGGATTTAAAAAGATATAACTATGTTCATGCATCAATTTTGATTCCGTTAAGGTTGTTGTTTATGCGATTCTAACTTCAAATAGAAAATCCTCAATCAAATTATGTATAAATCAAAATTTTCAAAGCATATATCTTGAATAAAGAACTACAATTCAAGTGAGAATACTAATATAACTTGAGTGACGGATCATGATTCAAGCGAAAAGAAACCTAAGAGCAATATCTATTTTATTAGAAAATATTGCTTAAACAATATAATATCGTTCATGTGGCATTTGTATGTTTTTTTTAAACATGTTTTAACTTAGTTTAAAGTGATTGTCCAAAATCATTGTCTATTTCCTTCCCTTAAACTTTTTTAAAATTCACATAGTAGAGGTAGAGGTGTACAAAACCTTCATTTATTATCTTCCTTAAGAGGTATAAATGGCGATTATGATTCATAACCACCGTCTATTATTGGAGTTTTCTTTTAGTTCATTTTGTTTTATATGTTTCCCCTTCTTAATTAACTCGTTCATTTGAAACCAGCTAAATACATAAATCCAGACACATTAATTCAAACAAACAAATTATATATATATATATATATATATATATATACTGATAAATGTATTACAAACACTAATACATATCCATATCTATCTAATTCATATATTATTCATTAGCTATCCTAGAGTTATAGTAATTAACGAAATATGTGGTTCAAAAATTTCTCACATAATCTAGAGCTTCCAATGACAGTAGTTGCTCATCTATAAACAACTGCATTATAAAATAAAATTCAAATTAGTGTTAAGATACATATACTTTTATTACAAAGAATAATTTAAACATTATTACTTGCTCCCAAACTTTTCGAATGCTTACTCTTACAATGGTAATCATCCATTGCATAACGTAGTAGCCACACTCATCACCTCCCGGTTGTTTATTACACTACAATTCAATATATATTTAAAATTTAATATTGATATTTTGATAAACAATGAAAAGAGGAAGACAAAAATTACAAACCTTTAGGTTCAACCATGTCAGCTTTTGATATTTTGCTATTTTGCATTGGGTTGACTTCTAAGTATGTTATATCCACATCATGCCCTGATTAATAGAAAAAACCTTGCTAGTAGACGCTTAAGTATTATATGCAGACAAGTTTATGATGTAATTACACATCAACTATTTGTTTCAGATGTGTGGATGACTTCTTGTGTAGTGAACAAAACCACAAAACAGTGTTATCAACTACAAATAGCATAAGCAACTACCAGTGACCCCTGCATCATCCATGAAAATAGTTAGTAAATATTTAAAACACGAAATACTAATAATTGATGACTTATAATTGAACTTACTCATTAATATAAGAGCAAAGATATATTTGTTTTCCCTTTTCAATCAGAGTGTTGGTGATGTATGATTGAGTTTCAAATTTCTTCGCTCCAATTGGATTAATGAAATAGGAATCCAAGAATCCATAGACATCTTGATTTCCGTCATTGATAGAAACTTCAGACAAATACCTACAAGTTATTGGTTAAAGTATAATCAATAATAATTTAACATAAAGTAAATTGAAATATTGGTGAAAGATACTTACGTCATAAAAAATTGAACTATGGTTATATTGAAATAGGGATCAAAGAATCAATAGACATATTGATTCTCGTCATTAATATAAACTTTAGACAAATACCTAGAAGTTATTAGTTAAAGTGTACTCAATAATAATTTAACATAAAGTAAATTGAAATATAGGTGAAAGATACTTACATCATAAAAAATTGAACGATGGTTATATTGAGCTCCTAGTTTCGAGTTGCAAATTCTAACATATCTTACATGTATATCTACAGAGGGATGTTAGTGTTTCTTCCAAAAAGTATCAACCCACGAAACCTCCAGTGGGTTTGTACTAATAGCCTTAGCAACTGATAATAAAGAAGCTTTAGGATCGTTAATGGTAACCAGAAGCTTCTTTTGCGGACTTGGTTTTCAACGAGGTTTCTACAAAAAAAGAACATTTGTATTAAATTAGATATAATACATAAATATAAATCAATATAATGAAATTAAATTCTTACGGGGGGTTATGGAATAACTCGAATGAGGTGTCTGGACCAGGCTATGAATGTCTGAACTGTCTCATCTATCGGTAAAGGAACATGAGCATCAACAGCTCGTACTTTGTCCACCGTCACCTTCACCACATCAAGGGGGAGAGGCACATTATGTAAGGTAGTGGCCCCTTCAAAGTATTTTCCAATGGCCACCACCTGAGGAATGATGTCGTCCTCCTGAAGTAACTCACATTGGCTATTGTAGGAGTTCCACAACTCCCCATTGTGCTTTTGAAAGTTGCACACAACTATTACGATAGAAACTCTTGTCGTAACAGTTGGTTCTTCTCCTCAAACTCTAGCCGCATTCTCTCACTCTCTTGTTGCATCTTCTAACTTAAATCCTCCGTTAATTGTTGTCGTATTTTAGTCACCAATTCTTCGTTGGTCTTTGTGGCAAAGGAGAAGGATAAATTTCGTCGTGCAGCTTGATAAATGCCTAAATTCAGTAATATTTCATATCAAAATATAGGCACTTATGAGTATTAATTGTTAATTTACATATAAAATAATCCATAATTGATGAATTTATACCTTTTTACATTTTTTTTATGAACTTTATTTGAATGAGAGCATTTTATTCCCAAATTTGGTGTTAATTATAGGTTTCTAGGGAAGATTGGAAATTTGGATTAAAGAGGAATGGTTTAAGATAAAAAGAGAAAGTTGGAAGGTCTCAGAATTCATAAAAGTGTCGAAAAAGCCAATTTTGCAACAGGGATTCTCGTTCAAGCGAGATATTCTCACTTGAGCGAGAATGCTCTAGTAAAGTTTTCGAAAAATCGACACCTTTCTCACATAAGCGAGAATGTGTCAGACAAATTGAGTCTTTTTTTATGTTTTATCAACAAGCCCATTTTCTTTTTATTGTTCTGTTTATATTTAGAAAACATTGTACTTGATAATTCATTGTTCCTTGTGGGATCGATATTCGTTCTTAGGGACAAATTATTACTTCTGACAACGTGGTGCACTTGCCATAGAAAGTCATCACAGCTACGAAATATTGTCGAATTCCAACTCGTTTTCCAACTGCACATACACAATTAGTGTGCTCAGGTTGTCCAATAGCTTTATGCAGTATATCTTGACGACCATGAGGTACAAAATTACCATGGGAGCTTTGTTCAACAAAGAAATCCTGCAAGAGTAAAAAATTATATAAGTTTTTAATATAATTAATACTTTAAAATAAATGCAAAAGTAGATGAAAATAACTTACAATTTTTTCTAAGAGTATCTGTGATTGCTTAGAACTATATGTACCCGATTTTTTCTTTCAGACCATCTTCCATTTTTGGTGGCGGGTAGGTGGAGATGGAGGTTCATTGACCCCTGTATCCATTTCAGAAGTAGTTGTCTGTCTCGATTTCTTCTTCTCATTTACCAAAGATTATTCAATCTTACGATACCCCGCATGAGACATTAGGTGTGGGGTCACATTCTTGGATGTTATGTCTTGAGCTTTCTTCCCATGAACCTTTGATAAATGACATAAAAAAAGTGAATCAAATAATATTAAATAATTAGTGTTATGATCAATAAATAAAATAATTAAGTAATTTCACTTACCGCTCACTTTTCAGATTTACGGCTTTCAATGAAAAGATGTCATGTCTCCTCGTCAATATTTGAGTACTTTGAACAAGGATTTTGGCCTCTATAAGGTACATAAATATATTTCGACATCAACTGTGTCTTAAAATGACGAAATTTAATGGCGAATGAAGATAGAACCTTCGATCTCAGACTCTCCACATTAGGGATATCAAAATGTGTCTGCAAAAAAAAATACCATGAAATTAAAACTGATCAATTAATATTAAAAAGCAATATATGATAACAATAATAATGTATACATTACCAAGATATCCTCCTAGAGCATGGTTCAGTCGACCCCAATCACATGATCCCACGAATGTGTCAATATAAAGATCCTCTCACGAGCAACGACTCCAAGATAGCTGTTGAAAGTATCAACATTAGGATGAGAAGCCACTCTGGTGCTAACATCAATGGTGATTGATGTCTTTTCACCACTAACACGTCTCAATGAGTAGAAGGAATTGGAGTCTAATCGTCATCCATATATGTGTTAAAATATTAGGTAACAAACATTAGTTAAATTGCATCGAAAGAAATTCATATAAAACAAATACATAAGATATTATCACAAATATTTCATAATTCGTACATAGTGGGTTGAATGTTCATATGCATATTCCCTCACTGTGGTATTTACGGGTTGCATGTACAACATCAACTACATCATCTTTATTCATTATCATTGGTGTAAATGAACGAGAGTCACCATTTTCAATATTAGACAAGTCATCATCAATAACATCTCATTGTTTTTTTGTGTGTAAAACAACATACCAATGTTCTGACGTAACATCGTTGACATAGAAAACCTGAGATGCTTCTTAAACCATTATAAATGGCTCATCCTGATAACCTATCTTTTGAAAGTCCACTAATGTGAATCCCAATTCATCAATTTTTACCACACTCTTATTGTCAACCCATTTACACTTGAAAATTTGAACAAAAAACTTAGTATAGTCAACCTCCCATATCTCTTCTATAATACCATAGTATGTCATTGATCCAATTACATGATTTGTATACATCCATCTTAAGTACACTGGTTCACACAATCTAACCTGTCTTACTAGATGCACAACTAGATGAACCATGATGTCCAAAAAGGATGAAGGAAAAAAATCTCCAATTCACACATGATAATAACAATTTCATCTTCAAGTTCATCTAACTTTATTGGATTAATGACTTTACAACAAATTAAAGAGAAGAAGAAACACAAATTGGTTATGGTATGTCTAACATTTTTTGGTAAGATCTCGCAAATATCTACCGACAACAATTGTTGCATCAAGATGTGACAATCATGAGACTTCAACCTAATTAGCTTCAAATCTTGCATTGATACTAGGCTCTTCACATTTGAGGAATGTCTTTGTGGCACTTTCACAACCTTTAGACTTTGAAAAAAACTTATTTTTTTCATCTTTTGACATAGTGTAACAAGCTGAGGGCAAATATGTATGCTTACCCACCTACATTGGTGTCAACTTGCCTCATATGTTAATCTCATTCAAATCTAAACGAGCATTTAGACCATCATTTGTCATCCCGTTAATGTTACAAAGTGTACAAATTAAAGTATCACACACATTCTTCTCAACATGCATTACATCTATAAAATGTTTGACTTCTAACTTCGACCAATACGAAAGATCAAAGAAGATTGATTTTTTCTTCCATGTGTTTGTCACAGATGACTTCTTTTTCGACTTACCAAAGATGTAGTCTATGTTATTTACCTTTTCATAAACCTCAACACCAATTAATGGAGTTGGTCGACTGCTAGTCTCTTAATGTCCAATAAAGGTTGTTTTCAACCTCTGATAAGGATGCTGAGTTATAAGAAACCTTTGATGCCGAATATATAATGTCTTTCTTCCATGTTTCAATTGTTGAGAAATGGTGTCTTCTTTGCATATTAGACACACTTTATGACCCTTAACACTATACTCTAATAAGTTACCATATGCCGAAAAGTCATTGATGGTGCAAAATAACATGACATGCATCTTGAAAGTTTCATTAGCAAATCCATCAAGTACTTCAACACCCTGATCTCACATTAACTTTAAATCTTCAATTAAGGGATTTAGATAAACATTTATGTCATTTCCTGACTGTCTTGGACCGGATATCATCATAGACAACATCATGTATTTTCGCTTCATGCACAATCCAGGAGGTAAGTTGTAAATAACTAGTAAAACAGACTGCGAACTTTGATTCGTACTCATATTACCAAACAAATTCATTCCTTCTGTGGCTAAACCAAGTTGAATATTTCTTGAATCTTTACCAAACTCGTCATAAAACTTCTTCCGTTGAATGGAATCAGCTGGGTGGCGGTACATGCCATCACATTTCCTCTCATTTATATGCCATCTAAGATTATTAACATCATTTGTGTTTGCAAAAAAATGCTCCATCCTTGGAATGATGGAAAGATACCACACCCTTCATTGGGGGTCCACGCTTTTCCATCTCTTCAATGGTATCATCGTCTTTTCGTTTCAACTTATAATGTGATAACCCACACCTCGGATAACTTTTCAACAATTCAAAAACCCTTCCTGTATAATATACAATCATTAGGACATGCATATATCTTTTTATACCCCATAACCTTTGGATAAAGAAACTTTTTGGCCTCATAATTACGATTAGTTAGAGTATTTCCCTCTGGAAGCACCTCCTTCAACAATTGAAGCAATTTCGTGAAGCTTTTATCAATCCGTCCATTTATTGTCTTCAAATTCATCAATCTTAACATCGCCGACAACTGTGTGAAGTTAGTTGATCCTGAATACAGTGAAGTCTCTACATCGCTTGACATACTTCAATATACACGTGCTTCTACAAAAGACTCAGCTCCAACATCACAAATTATGTCCTCATCATATACTTCATGATGTATTGCATCATTGATGGTGGACTAAACATATTCTTGGGATACGAACATAATTGGTAAATTTAATAATTCATCATACCATGTCCAGGTTGTATAAGATCATAGAAATCCATCACATAGAAGGTGTTTCCTGATTTTGTAAACATTCAAACTCCTTTCATTCAAACAATTAACGCACAAATTGATAGTTGTTATTTTGTTGTCCAATTAATATGATTCTAGCATAGACTTTTTTAACACTAGAGAGATGATAGTATAATTATGGTCATATGACCCCAAGTCGTCTCCCAACGAATCCAATAGTGAAATTAGTAAATTAGTGTTTAGAATATATATATATATATATGTAAGCAATAAAAGTTAACAATAATAACAATAATGATAAAAAAAGGAGTTGAGATAGTTGTGCAGAAAATATAAAAAAAATTAAAATAGAAAATAAAAAAAGCGATTGATCCTCAAGTTCTCCCACCATTGAATTCTTCACAGGTTCTCTAAAGATTAATCATTTCTCAATCCTCCAACAGAGTTAAACCAAATTGAACATGCGCCAATTTGATTCAATTGAAACTCACCAATAAAGCATACATCTACTGATTTAATTAGTACTCACTTTGTTCCATATGTATACTCCATAGGAATGCTTACTTCCTCTCTCTTCAATCATGCACCCAAGAAATTAATTAGAACAATGTGAATTAACTAAGAAACCAAAGTTTAAGACAAGGAAGACTCTCAATCATGCGTTTAAGTACAACCTCTCACAAAAACTAGTTTTCCAGGAGATTAGAATATTAAAACAACTTCTATAGAGAATTAAAAAAGGAAACTTTTATTGACCAAAACCTCATAACTCAATGGGAAATTACAAAGGAATCAACCAAAAAGGTTTAGTCTTCCATGCGGAGGCAAAACAAAAGAATTGCAAAGAAGAAAAGAAATTAAGAAAACTCTATGAAGCTCTTTCTTTATCCTTAGTGCTTGTTTCCTTTTATAGGCTTTTCTACTCCAAGATCTTAGGAAAATATTTCCAATTCTGTTTTTGAGATATTGTAAATTTTATTTTCTCTTTCTTCTCCTCATAATTTGTTTTCTGATTTGATTCAAGAAGCAATTTGGGCTTTTGCATATTTGGCCCATTCACAAAGGTAGTCACTTCCTTCATACCATTTACTCTAAAAACACAAAATTAACAAAAATAATAGTTAAGGCCAAATAAACCCAATTATATGAATATTAATTAAAACAATGAATTTCTTTATTATTATAGTCCAATAATCTATTATTAAAGCTATTGAGTGTGAATAAATATATGCTCATCATGGACACCTAAACTTTACTCCATCATGACCACTACTGTTGGCGTTATGTTGTGGATATTGTATAAATTCTTCTACTCCTCTTTCGTACTCATCACTTGTGTGAATTGACTTAATCCTGTTGAATAAGGTGCTTTGATGCCTCCAAATCTGTGCAGAAGACTTGAAGAAATTGTTGTTGTATTTGTGTGTGTGGTTTAATAGTTTTTTATTGTTAATTTACACCTTGTATTGATCCAAGCTCACTTAACTCTTTATCTCTTTCAAAAAAGAAATGTTTTCTAAAAAACTGAGAAATTTTAGTCAGTTGTTTTTCAAATCAACTAGTTGAAAAAGTTGTTACCCAAAGGTATTGAGGCTAAAGCAAGTTTTACAACTTGTTGAATTATCGAAACAACTGGTTGTTTGACACTTAGTGATTTTCATAATGTTTTGGAAAAGTTTTGCTTTATTTTGTCTTTGTTGTCAAACTAAAACAACCGGTTATTTCGATAAAACAATTGGTTGTTTTATTTGAAATATTCTTAACAGAAAACTTATTTCAATCTGTTGTTTTGGAAAACAATCTGTTGTTTTTATAACAGAATTTCATTAAGAGGTTCAAACTGTTTGTAAATGATTCCAACTACTTTTGATTTATGATCTAACAGTTTTAACCACTTCCTTAAGTCTATATAAAGACTGTTTTATGATCTTTTCAAGTCTTTAAGATAAAGAGCTTATAAAATATGTTTTCAAGAGTATCAAAAGCTTTGGATCATCACTTGTGTGTGGAATAAGACTGAGTTTTTGTATACTTCAGTACCACTTCTTTGTAAAGCCTAGGTGTACTCTATTTCCTTCATTTCAAAACTGTAATTCTGTGTAATTTTGTGTAAGGTAGTTTCAGAAAGGAGTGGTGTGAGTTCTTGAGGTGTTCAAGAACATCACTCTTGGTATGTGTTTGTAATCTTGCTTTGATTACTTAATGAATTCTTAGTGGTTATTTGAGGATTGGATGTAGCTCTTGGTTAAAAGTGAACCAATATAAACCTCTTTGTGTGAATCTCTCTATCCCTTCTCTTATACATTGTTTTTAACATTGTTCTTTCTTTACTGGTATAAACAATATGTTATTTCGAGAAAACAATTGGTTGAATTTCTGTAAAGAACTATAAAACCAAACTTTTATCTAGTTGAACAGAAAATCAATTGATTGATTTTTCAGAACTTTTCACTCTACTTCCAATCTTTGTGAAAATCTTGTGAAAACAATTCATACTCATTCTTGGTTTGGCCACGCATTCTAACAAATCCAATCTCGATCCATTATGTTTTGTAATGGTCATTGAGGTGTTCACTAATGTGTGTGAAATCTCAAGTTTTTATTATAAGTATGAACATATCCTATTGGAGAAGATTCACTTTTATTATAATAAAATCAAACATAACTTTAATCAACATTCCTTATATTTAATGAAATTTCGGCAGCATTTCACATTGGTATTTAGATGGCACGAAATGAAAGTGGTGACATGAAATCTCCACAATCAAATATGCACTCGAAGAACAACATGAAATGTTATAAACCAAAATTACGTAAAATGTATGACATGTCAATTACAAGTTACGTACTAATGAACTAATAAAAAGTGATTACTCTCCTCAAACTGTCCACCTGAACAATTCAAGACTCAATACAATTATTGTCACTACAACCTCCTTTGCTTTTTAAAAAATGTTTAAAAAACTTACAATTGGAGGAGTAGCAAATAAATATATGTATTAAATCTCAATCGAGAAACTAAGGGTCTCCCATACGGGAAATAATTGTCAAGGGTCGAACACCTCCAGACTCAATACCAACACGTATCAAAGAATTATAAATATACATGCAATATAAAATTAACAAATTTAATCATACATACAATTCAATAGAAAATATTAATTATAAATAATAAATTATTAAATTATTTATGAAACACTATTACTCTAATTACAATCTAACTAATTAATAATTTTATAATAATAATTAACATAATATAAAATGACGAGCACGGTGGTGGCAACAACGACACACACAATGGTGAGGAAAATAGACAGACAAGAACCTAAAGCAATGGACCGAGTGGAAGAATGAGTAATGAGGGTGGGGGAAGAACATACAAAGGCAATGAGTTAAAGAGAGTTGAAGAGAACGAAGACAATGAGAACGAAAATGAAAGTGACGGGCTTCGGATTAGGGTAAATAATAGACGTATAGATGACAGTTCTTAAGTAAAATCGTCGTCTATACCTAAACACATTGCAATATACAACAATTTTCGTAAAATCATTGTATATTTTACAAATACACGACGATTCCACCCAACAATCACTGTCTATTTTCTCAATAATTGAAATATACAACAATTTTACGAGAAACCGTCATCAATACCTTCGTTTTAATTTAAAAAATGTCACTGTGTTTTAATGGACAACATTTAGCAATAAAATCGGTGTATATTAGTTATCGTAAATGGGCTTTTATGCACTAGTGTAATTTTTTCATTTAGTTCATTGAATTTTACACTTAGGTTTAATGTGTTAGTATAATAGGTTTTTTGATATTAAGATGTTTTTTAATAAAATTTTAAGAAATTGTATATTTGTGTGTGTTGCACATTACTTATGAAGAGTGTATACAATTTTGATGACTTTTAAGAATAATGAAACAATTCATCTCACGTTGATTGAATTAAGAGTGAATCTACTTAATTTTTTTTATCGTTACCATGTTGAATATTACTTTTTTCATTTTGTGGTATATGTTTATTTAAAATGGCATCTTAAATTATATTATTAAGTGATTCAAGAAAAAGTAATTGAAGCTAATTGAATTTTTTAAAAAAAAAACTTTTGTAATAATTTAACTCGCTTTTTGATATTTTTATATGTAAAAGCCTTTTTTTATAAGTTTAGGGAAGAAAATTCAAGTTAGGATCTCTTTATTGTTGGAGTTATACACAATAGAACATTTAAGACACAAGTGCCTAGACGATATAATGTAACCCCATAGTTACACCCTATTTTTCAATCTCTATCTCCCCATAACATCTCATTTCCTTTCTCTGTAGCTTTTCTAACTCCGAATCTCATCTATTTTAGAATGTGATCGCACCTTGCAATAACTGAGGAATCAATGATCAATTCTATCGATTAGAATTTCAAATAGAGTAAGTTTCTATTTACCTCAAGATCCTTAGTTTCAATTTTTCTTTAGAATTTGGTCATCAAGCTTAATGGAGTCAGTTGAGAAAAGTGATTCTCCCAACTTGTTTATCATATACTAAAATTTGACTATATTTAGATAACTTGGTGTATGTTCCCAAGTTTTGTATAACATTTCCGACTTAGACTTATGAAAATTGCTTTGGAGATAAGTTCTTGATGTAAGGGAAGCTACTTGTATGTTTCATATAATTTTAGAACAATTACTTTAAAGCGGGAATTACTCTATAAAGTAGAGTTATGCAGGTTAGATTGGAAAGCTAAATACACTAATTTGATTTAGGTTTGATGGGTGAGTGAGTTTTAAACTGAAAATGGTTGTATGATATCATATTGGAGTTGGATTGCTGCATTTGATGTTTGTACTGATTGAAATGGTCTTAAATAAAACTTTAGAAATATATTTGAACTATTGAAAAAGTTTTATTTCTGGTTTAAATCAGGAATTAAGTCTAGAAGTTCTGTCAAATCCGCTTAGCACAAGCCTAAGCGAATTAAGGGAGATATTTTGGCTATTTTCTGCCCCAAATTTGCTTAGCACCTAAGCTTTGGGCTTGGGTGAATGCCTAATTCACTTAGCACATCTCAAATCCGCTAAACATATTTTTCATGCACCCAAGTAGATAAAAATTGTTGATTTAAGGGTGCTCTCGACCTCAAATACACTTAACAAAATTTATTTGTGCTAAGTGAATTTGGGCTACAATTTTTAGGGTGGTTTCAGCCCCAAATTTGCTCAACAAAAATTCCCTACACTAAGCGGATTTCCCTTAGGCTTAAGCCTCAACTTCATGGAATTGAGCCATTTTGACAACATATGTCATTTTTATTAAGCTACATTTTTTTTTTTGTTTCTTTTCTATAGGTGTGAAATTGAATTAAATCTTCTGAAAATTTATCATTTTGTAAATTGTAATTGTTTTTGGATGTTGGAAAAGTTTTTAGTGTTATGTGATTGAATGATATTGTATGATGAAAATTATATGAAATTGATGTCATGCATTTCATATAATGTATGAGATGTTGTTTGATGACACATTAAGTATGAAAGGTCTATGTTTTAACAGATATACTCTAGTTTCACTGATGATCTAAGTCATATAAACTAATGTATCAGGTGGTGAGAAGTTGAAGAGGGAGTTCATACACACCGTGACCAGTGTAGACACACTATATTAAATGTTTGGACTTGCCATATCCTAAAGGTGTTGATTAGATGTTAATATCTTGTAAGGGCATACTTAATGATTCATTGAGAAGATGATAGATCCGTATGCAATCAGTATGATTAAAATGAAATCAAGGTATTGTGAATGAAAATGAATCTATATGTAGTTAGTATGATTGAAAACGAAATTAAATGAAAATGATTGTGATTGAAAAATGGATCTATGTGTAGATCTTATGAATGATTAATCTAAATTTTTCTTTTTGCTTGTATTGAGTATGTTATGAAATTTTGTTTTTACTACGTACATGAGTAGTTGTTGATGCAGGTGCAAGAATGTCTCTAAGGATTTAGGATTTTATTTTAAGCTTTGTATTGTAAATATTTGTATTTATATAAGTTCAAATCATGTTTGAAAAACTCCAAGCTTGTAACGAACCCTGTAGAACCTGTATTGTAATAGTTAGATCTATTTTAGAGGTGTTGCCCAGATTTGAATAAATTTGGAAAAATGTATCTAGAAGAGAAACAAGAATAAAATTTGGGACTAATTGGGAATGAAGATATATGCTTAATATTTTGAAACAAGATAAATGAAACATTTGATAATTGTAAAAAGAAATATCATGAGGCAGATTTTGAATATTATTTTGTGTGAGAAAAGGAAGATTATAAAAGAGACTTCAGAGGAAGAAAGAAGGGAACTTCTGGATCGTGTTTAAAAAGTATAAAATTTTATGTGTGTTGAGTGTCCAATGATTATATATGAACAGAGGTACAATATCAATATGATTTGTATACTTCTGAAGGATTTGAAGGTTATCTTGAGAATTGATTGATTATTTATTAATTATATCCTTATAGACTATGGCCAGAAGAAATTGATTTCCCCTAAATTAGAAAGAAAGCAAGTCATTTCAGCTCAACAATTTGAAAGGGAAGTACAAGTAGGTGCAAAATGTTTTATGTTTTTTGCTTATGATATAGATGCTGATAACTCACAAAAAGATATGTTTGTAGTTCAGGAGTTTATGAAGGTATTTCCTGATGAGACTTCCACCTAAAGGAGAGGTAGAGTTTGCAATAGATCTAATTCTCGAAGGAAGTCTTGTGTCTGTTGCTTCATACAAAATGACATTAATTAGCTAAGTTGAAGAAGTAGTTAGAAAATTTATTGGAGAAATAATTTATTTGATCTAGCGTTTCTCTAATGGAAACTCTAGTGTTATTAGTGAAGAAGAATGATAATTCATCTTGTAGATGCGTAGATTACGCATATAGATATGGTCAATATTAGATTAAATCAATATTAGATCGTATGAATGTAAGTTTCAAATGATACTATTGAGTTAAATATTTTTGAGT
>Ga0123341_1003260_pt1 | contig 13821 bp, 14 predicted proteins | sample Turbeapinknodule_FD_89959 | JGI IMG/M metagenome (GOLD analysis project Ga0123341, IMG submission 89959) | Root nodule microbial communities of legume samples collected from Mexico - Turtle bean Mexico pink nodule | ecosystem: Host-associated > Plants > Roots > Nodule | place: Mexico: Nepantla... | reverse complement strand
CTTCTTATGCAATCCAGATCAAGAATGAAGATTGGAGGAGCTGTCATGAGTGGCTAAGTGCTTTCTAACTTGGGATTGAATGTAATCTACTTTGATCAAATGTATTCTTGGTGATATATATATATATATAATATTCTCTTTTCTACTTGTTCTTGGTATTTTTGTTTCATGCTTATTGCTTGATTTTATCTGATCAATGGAGTCTTGATTTTGATCCTTAAATTTAACTGGAAAGTACTTTTAAGGATCTGAAATAGACGAAAATACTTGATAACTTGTAATGCTAGGAATAGATTTCAGGTTATTAATTGCATCATTCATAAAGCTGGATGATTTGTTAGATATTTGAGGAATCAGTATTTGAGAAATTATCTTATGAATTTCATCTATGAGGAATCAATGTGAATGACTTTAAATTAAGCATCAAGAATAAGTAGTTTTGAGTATTATATATTGTATTATTCAAAATATAGATGATTGAGATAGACACAATTCAATCCCAAGTATCTTTCTCTATATTTGATAAGTTAGTTTTGGTTTTGGTTGAATCAAACCCTAACTCTCCGAGTTATTTGTGAAATCTTTAATTTAGTTATGAACAAAGTCTCAAAATTATTTTCTATACTTAATGAGTTTTACAACAGATTATCTTAATTACAATTGTTCCCTGTGGGTTCGACATTCGTACTATATTGCAGTTGATTCGGTAAACTTGACGAGAAATATCAACAATTATACGAATAATAAATATTGAAATAATTGTGTGCAAGCTTCATCTAAACAACTTTTTTTTATGGTTCATTATCAATGTTACTTGTTATTTAGACTTCTTGGTGTTGGAACAAAATATTCTTCAAGACTCAAATCAGTATCCGATATTCGATGGTTAAGGAGAATAAATGTTATTAATTGCTTACCTTGATTTGACATTGATAAGTTTATTTATGGAGATGTATTAAGTCCTCGTATCAGTGAGTCGAGCCTGGATTATCATAAATATCTCAGTTAATCCCTATATTAATTTGACATCTCCTGCTAAATTCATGTTTAAGCGACCTCTCTCTTACATGTCTGAGATGTTGTCGATCATACCTAAACTATCTCCATTATATCCAAAAAGCAATTATATATATATACTTGAAGAATATTTTCTAGTACCCTTATCAGAAAAAGACAAGTTATAATTAGAATAAAGAAAGAATATATAACTATCTTTTTGGTCCCTATATTAAGGGTCAATAGTCAATTTACTATAGTGATTTTAAAAAAAATAATTTGGTCCTAAGGTTTTTAAAAAAATATATATAATTTGGTCCTTATGTTAAATTTTCATCAATGATGCTAACTGGTGATTATGTGGCATGCAGAATCACAATTTTATGCACAATGTCTCCACATGTAATCCATAGTATATTCTAACATCCTTCTATTTCCTCACTCCATTCTCCCATCAAATCTTCTTCCTCATACTTCTCTGTAGTGCTTCTTCTCCAACTAGTTCTCGTGCAAGACCACCTCCAAGTTCATATATGGTTTCCAAAATTGAACCACACAAAACATTTATTTACATTAAATATAATACAATATAATAATAATAATCATGGCAGTATAATTTGACATTTGAACCAAATCCCATGTCAGCGAGGAAGAAGATATGGAAGTAGAAGAGTCACAAATGTTTGTTGCTCATGAGATTGACTTTGATTATGAGTTTGAAGCATTTTTTCTCGGTGTACAAGAAATTCTTGCTCAAGCTTGCCAAGCCCAATTATGATTTCAATCCTCCATCTCGTCTATTTAACCTTCTCTTTCTTCCTTTCTTTCATTCCTCTTCATCGCTAATAACTATTATTTTTTTTATTTTAGCTTTTGTGGCGAAGCTAGTGGTGAGAGAGGACGAATCAGAGCGTTTGGAACGTGCAACCGTTTACGATGCCAAGCCTAATAATGTTTCGTCGGAGATTGGATTTTTCAGCACCTTTTTGAGGTTTATTATCAACCAATGTGAGGGGTTTCAAGATGTTGAGGTCGATTATTTGGGGTTTGGAGTTAAATTCAAAAGGGGAGAATTGAAGTCAGATTCAAAATTTTGTGAAGTAAAGAAAGACAAATGTGTTCAAATACATTGGATAAGGTATGCATTAATGTCGTTCATGTCAATTTAAAAAAAATATCAAATTACATATTTTTTTAACAAATTTTAGACAATTTTTTTTAAATCACATAAATTGTGACTATTAATCCTAATTGTGATTGGGGTAGTTATAGTAGCAAGAGCCGTTGGAAATTTATATAAGGACAAAAAGGTAACCGTAAAATAAGATGCAGAAATGGTATATTGAGATTTGTTCTAAAGTTGTTTTTTAAAACTTTGACACCAAGTTTGTGGGCAAGTTTTCCATGATAATTTTTTACTTAAAATGGAAAAAATCGACCGTTATATCATGATAAATGGTACGTTTGTAAATGACCTTCCAACTTAAATTGTAGAAATTCAGTGCCAATAAAAGGTAAAGAGAGAGAAAATGGGTGGAAAAGGTAATTTTTGTGTGGAATTAATGAAATAGGAAAATTCATAATGTACCTATGTGAAAAAAAAGGAGTAGTGAGACACGTGGCATGGGCATGATGGTCATTAAATGAAATTATTATGATATAAACTTTCTTTTCCTTTTCTTTTTCTTTCTCTCCATTTTCTTCCAAACCAAACCCTCACGGTTCCTCTCCTCCTCCTTCTTCCTGGCGATCCGATCCGGCTGAGAACGCTCCTTTGGCCTCTGCAAAATTAGCTGCATGAGCTGGTTTGGGAAGCTCCGTTTATTCGCCAATTTCAATTCCTTTCACTTCATCACTTCTCTTTTAATTTTTACCCTCCATTTTTCACCCCAATCCCCTTTTTCTCTGTTCAATTCCAACGCTAAAACCAATTTCCATCGTAATTTCCTCATACCGTCTCACTATGGACTCCCCATTCAAGAGTAATCATCAATTACGCAGAGGTTTCTTAATTCTTCATCATCATGCTGTTTTTTTCAATTTTTTTAAATATATTTTTTGTGCTTTTGTTTGTTTATCGTGTCTGCAGTTCCAGTTTAATTTGATTTAGTTTTGTAGATATAACTGCATTTGCATGGAATTTTCTTTACAATACAGTAATAATGTGTTTTAACCAAATTCATGTTATAGAATGAAAGGGTAAATGTTAACGCGTGCATGCGGAGTTTGAACTTTCGAGTAGATCTAGGTTTAGGCTGGTATGGTTGGGTCTAGCAATTGAACATTCAAAATTTATCTTGTATTTTTTGGCGGAATAAGATTGAAATCTTAGGGTTGTAGATGACTAATATTTTTGGTGGGTTTTACTCTCAATTGCAAGGTTTTAGATTGTGGTTGTAGGCACGGTTTCGTCGCGTTCCTTGATGTTGTGGGAAGTTGCAGATAATACAGAAAACCGCTATTGTGCGGTGGAAATCTTGGTTGTGCACTGTTTTTCAGACAAAACCTGGCTTAAGTGCTTACAAATAAAGATTATGACCCTGATGGTGTTTTTAGTGCTGAATATTGAGTGCGATTGGGAAAGGGAAACAATGGGTTGGGTCTTCCCACCGAATTATAAACGCAGAAAGTCAAACTGAGCATTGCTTGTGTCAACCTTGTGCATCTGAGAATTATCTTTTTTTTTTTCTTTCTGAAGTTTGCATCTATTTCTTTGTATATGCTAAAATGGACTTAGATCTCCCCTCCTTCCTTGTAGGCCTTTGCTGTGCAAATGTTGAAAAACAGCAGGGGAGGTCCCCTTCTGTTATTGTCATAGGAGGTGGCATGGCTGGGATTGCTGCTGCACGTGCACTTCATGATGCCTCATTTCAGGTATTCAGGCAAATAAAATATTTCACTATCTGGCATAAAAGTTTTAGTATGTTGGACTTGCTTGCTACTCTAATACTCAATTATTGATATGTTATCCAAGTCGTGCTTGTGGCTACCTGCATGATCCGTGTCTCTGATTTGCTGCATGGATTGCAACTAATAAAAATTAATTCTTCTGTGTGAACCTCGTTCTGCATCCCTCAGAAGTTTAAAGTTAATTGCAATCTATTTCATTGGAAAAATGTTAAACTGGTCTATCACTGTGTTATGTTGTGGCTCATTTTTGAGACGACATCTAGGTAAGGTTGCTTACATGAAAACTTTTTGTAATTCCTTGGAAACTATCCTGGTTACCAGGATACCGGGATAAATTCACTTGGATATGAATTGGATTTTTTTGTACATTGGTAAAAAAAACCTGCAGAATTGTAGAAAATTAAAAATTCCAGAAAGTGACAAGAACAAGCAAGCATATATTTAGCAAATGAAGGGAGGCAACCTGTCCTTTATTTATTTTTTTTAATTTACCCTCTTGATCATACACACTTTTTTACTTGTTATACCTTTCTGTCAGGTTGTTCTTTTAGAATCTAGGGAAAGACTTGGTGGCCGAATTCACACTGATTACTCATTTGGCTTTCCTGTTGACCTGGGTGCATCATGGTAATGCTCACACTCATTGCTCTCCTTTTTCTTTTTGCACATTGACAAGAATGTGGCATTTCTCCCTTTACCAGTATTAAAAGTGGCAGACAATGATTCAGGTTGCATGGAGTTTGCAAGGAGAATCCACTTGCTCCATTGATTGGGAAGCTGGGACTACCTCTTTACCGTACAAGTGAGGATAATTCTGTCCTTTATGACCATGATTTGGAAAGGTAAAATTTTATCTTTTATATTTAAATGATAAACTATCCATTTCTGCTTTATTTCCATGATTAATTGACAACTGTAGAGTATGTTTCGATTTATCCTCTGCTTATACGAATAGTAGACATTACGGAATACAATCAACTTCTTGCAGCTATGCACTTTTTGATATGGATGGCAATCAAGTTCCCCAGGAGTTGGTAGCAAAAATTGGTGAAACATTTGAAGTGATTTTAGAAGAGGCAAGTCAGTTTATCTGATATATTGAATTTTCATTATTGGAAAAACAAATTTTCTGGAATACATTGCTTTTCTGATTCATTCTATCAATGATTCCTCTTATTAAGAGCATCAACTCTAAAGATTGACCCTGTTTAATGCAGACAAACAAAGTAAGAGATGAATTCAGTGAAGACATGTCCATACTTCGTGCACTTAAAATTGTTTTTGAAAGAAAACCGGAATTGAGGTCATTGTTGGCATATGCCATTCTTTAATTGCCATTTTTTTTATTTTCTTGAAGCACAAGTAATGTATAATTTAACTTTCTCTGTTTGATGCAGGTTGGAAGGGCTTTCCCACAAAGTGCTGCAGTGGTATTTGTGCAGATTGGAGGGCTGGTTTGCTGCAGATGCTGATGCCATATCACTGAAATGTTGGGATCAGGTAATTTGACAAAACCCAGTTCGAGATGTTTGGGTTCCGTTATCTATATGTTCATTTCATGGCTGATGCTATTGAAATTTGAATTGCACGACAAATCATTGATTGGTGGGGGGCTGAAGTGAAATGAGAAACTTTTTCCTTTTCAGCCGTCTATTGTAGTTATATATATATATATATATATATGCTTGTAGTTCTAGAATAAAATGTTGGTTGTAAAATTTAAAACCCAGAATTATGCCCTAAAGGTTTGAGTTTGAGGTTAAATTACAAGGTGTGCCATTTACACTTGTTTTGTAAAGTATATTAGATTAAAGGATGCATTACGAGATGGATAAGTGGCTTCATATGGTGATCCTAGTCACATGTTGCCAGTTAACTGTTAATTATCACACGCATCAAACTTTTTGGTCTGTAACTTGTTCTTCCCTTTTTATCTGCATACAGGAAGTATTGCTACCTGGTGGTCATGGTCTTATGGTCAGGGGTTACCAGCCTGTTATAAATACCCTAGCTAAGGGTCTTGACATTCGCCTTGGACACAGGTATATAATATTAGTTTGAAGTTAGGTTTTGGAAATCTGTGACCCCAGTTATGTTCCTTAACTAAATTTAATGCATTGATAATACATCTTCTCAGGGTAACAAAAATAGTTAGGCAACATAATGAAGTAAAGGTGACAGTGGAAAATGGGAAAACACTTGTTGCAGACGCCGCTATTGTTGCTGTGCCGCTTGGGGTGCTGAAGTCAAAGAGCATACATTTTGAGCCAAAGCTACCAGACTGGAAAGAGGCTGCCATTTCTGATATTGGAGTTGGGATTGAAAATAAAATAATTTTACACTTTAAAAATGTTTTTTGGCCAAATGTGGAATTTTTAGGAGTAGTTGCAGAGACATCATATGGATGCAGCTACTTTCTTAATCTGCACAAGGCCACTGGTCGTCCTGTCCTTGTTTACATGCCTGCTGGGCAGCTGGCCAAAGACATTGAGAAAATGTCTGATGAAGCAGCTGCTAACTTCGCTTTCATGCAGCTCAAAAAGATCCTTCCAGATGCTTCTTCACCGGTAACCTTGATAATTCTAATGTTTTATATTACGTTTTTACTGTGCAAGAAAAATAAAAGCTACATACAATCCATATTTATTTAGGTGGCGGACTCTTGAGTTTTATTCATTGTAGTTCCTAAACTAATATTCTGACAATTTTCAAATACGGTTAAATTGAATTCTTGACTACCTGTTGGTGTTTCTGAGATGTAATTTGTTTGAATTATGCAGATTCAGTATCTTGTGTCTCGATGGGGTACTGATATTAATACGTTAGGTTCCTATAGCTACGATGCAGTTGGAAAACCACATGATCTGTATGAGAGGCTACGGGTCCCTGTAGATAATTTATTCTTTGCGGGGGAAGCAACAAGTATGCTGTATACGGGGTCTGTGCATGGTGCATTCTCTACTGGAATGATGGCTGCTGAGGACTGCAGAATGCGTGTCCTGGAGCGATATGGGGAGCTAGATTTGTTCCAGCCGGTATTGGGAGAGGACGCTTCAGTCATACCACTCCAGATCTCGCGTTTGTAATCTCAGAAGGCATTATACACCCCCCTTCTGCGTGCCATCTGTTGTCAAATGCTGTGTTCAACTCTTGATGTATACCTGGGAGGTGCCGTGACTCCTAGAGTTTGATAAATCTCATGAATGCGCAGAAATGAATTATTAATTTGGAAAGACATGCGCCAACATATAGTTGTAGTCGTATTGCTGACACATTGCAGCTTGCTTTGCTGTCTTAAAGCTCTATTCTTTTTAGGACTTATTTTATCGTAGTAGAATCTCACACAATCATTGAGTAGACCAGTAGGATATCCCATGATTATCAAACTTGCAAGTTAATTCGATAACTCTTCTGAGTTTAGGTTTTCACTCACCCTTTCCATGTTAACTTGGAAGCAAACTCGAGTTTGGAGCAAATTCGGTAGAATCAAAAGCAAACTCAGGTTTAGAGCAAACTCAATAGAATCGGAAGCTAACTTGATGAACTTGCAAGTCTGCAGCTAAGTTGGCGAGTTCATAGGGTATTTTTTATAACCCAAAACGATTGATCTTGTTGCTTGCGTAAGGGTTCACATTAAGGTTACGTTCATGGTTGCCAATCTCTGTTCGTTGTTGTCGTCTCTCTCTGTTCGTTGTCGTCAGTTTGTGTTTGTGGTTTCGTTCGTCTTTGTTCGTGGTTGTGTTAGTGGTCGTCAGTCTCAATCGTTTGCATTGCTGTCACCACTGAGTGGTCGTCTGTGTTTTGCGTGGTTAGAAAACACCACCAAGAAGGATACAAACGTTTCAAGCAAATAACCAATTAATATGGTTTTTTGATAGGGACTTTGTTCTTTCCTTCTGCAAATTTTCTTTTAATTGAAAATGGTTGGGGGAGGTCCGATTAACGCAGACAATTGCATACATATTTTGCATAGTAGGCAGAGATTTAGATTTTTTTTTTTAGTTTTATAATATTTCGTTTTTTAAATTCATGTCTTTTTTAAGGTATGTGTGGATCAAATTTAACTTTAAAAACCTTATGTTTTATAATATTTGTGTGAAATTATTTATTTGGGATAATTTTGAAGTTATATGATCCTCATTTATTATTAAATATAGTTATTTTAATATTATTGACTTATTTATTTTAATTAATTGTATTATTAAAATATTATTTATTAGAAGTAAATTTTTACGAGTTGAATTTATAGAGTTTCCACGGATTTACTTAAATTCTTGAGTTTAAGTTTAAGTTTTATTAGGTTCTCGTACTAGATTATGTATTGAAGTTTATTACTTATATAAATGTTATTTTTTTTTATTTAGATGTATTTGATCAAAGAATCTAAACATTAATTGTTTGTATATATATAATCATTTTTTTTTCAAACACTATGCCATCTAATATATTTTTTTTATGACTGATCTACTTTTTTTTATCTCAATATTTTAATTAAATTATGACAAGTATTACTAAGTTATTGATTTACTTAAAAAAATATATTTTTTGAATTAAGACGATGTAGCATCTTTACACATAATAATTTTAATCAATGCATTTATTTATTAAATGACGCGAGATGTTTTTTTGTGTTAAAAAATATAATAATAATAGTAATTTATCCACATTTTAATGACTAGTAACTCTCCCAGTCTTATAAATTATAAAGTAAATGGTTGGTCTAAGGATATTTTTAATCGTCAGCTTTAAATTATACAAAAAAAGGTATCTCACATATTGGTAACGTTCAGGTGGTGGTCGCCTTTATAGCCCAGTAAAAGTAAAAATGATAAAATCAATTATTTTTACATTATATAAAAACAATTTATGCACATAATTAAATTTAGTAATCTATTTAGGAGCTTAACAAAACATCCTTCTAACCATAAGAAGTTGACAAAATTAATAACCAAGTTATATACGCAAGCAATTTTTCATACAGTAAAATACCACAAAGCGTTATTTTGGACAAAATATGCTGTATTTGCTAACTAAATATTCCCTTGCTCTTTAATTGATATATATGTTCAATATAAAGTTATATGTGCTACCATCAATTAATGAATTTTGGCTGAATTTAAACAAATATTTTCATAAGTATTTGCACGTGAATAAAAAATTAGTTAAATGTCTTCTATAATTTAAAGTCAATTTATACACTTTTTTATAAAGCTCTTTCATAAAAAAATTCCAAAATTTTAAATTGATATGCGTAAATTGATTTTAATTTATTAAAAACTTAAATTATATTATTTTTATCTTACATGTACTTATAAAAAAGAAGAAGGTAGTTAACTATAAGTGTGCATATTTTAGAGACACAAGCTGTAGTTTTTAATGTTCTAAACCTTTCGAAGACTAATTGAACGCACTAAACATGAAGGTGACGAAAAGCAAGAAAATAATTGAAAGAAATGGACAAAATAACATAGGCCTATGCTTTATTAATTCTTCAGTGGCATTATCAATTATTAGGATAGAGATGAAAAAAAAATTGGAATCTGAGAATGTGAAGCAATGGTTGGTACTCTACAATCATGCCCCACATGGCGTGTACACAAATATAAATAACTTTTGGTAACTAAAATTCCAAATTTTCCATTAACCAACCAAATTTTTTATCCAAACAAAAGTCAGGTTACTGCAAACTCATGTTTATTTAACATTGCTTTTATAAAATCTTGTTGATTCAAGATCAATTCTACAAACACATCTAAACACAAACTGTATCACATACTTGTGCTGACAGTGAAATTTGGGTTTCATTATTACATATTAGATTCTCAAAATTAGGAGAAGATTGATAGAGAGAACAAAGTCATCAACAACATCCTTTTGGTACCCCTACACCAGATTCCCATTCAAATGAGATGCATTCCTACCAAGCCATGAAGAAAAAAGATGAATGCCTATGAGTCAGTAACCAGTTCATCTAAGGTGTCATTTTCTGCTGCTCTCTTGATGCGAACAACAGCCTTTTCAACCTGAAAAGAATTAAGATTTGGTTCACATCTTTTCTCATGTGACAAGCAATAATGTAGTGTAACACATAAGATGTTACTAGTGTGAAGTTTTGATTACCTCTGCTTGCCAATTTGTTCTGGCAGTCAGAACTATTAGAGTTGCTGTCTGTATAAGAACTCCAAGGATCATTCCCCACCAAATACCCTATAAAAATTACAAATACATTGCATGAAATTTATTCTTCACAAACTTAAGAAGTGAGAGTTGGATGAATCAGTGACAGAAGTGTTCCAAACTTACATCAACTCCTAAAGAAGTTTTAAAGCCAAGAACACATCCAACAGTAAGACCAACAAAATAGTAAGAACCCAAGTTTACATAAGCCACTACTGCTTGCCATCCACTTCCAATTGCCACCCCTGAAATTTTCCAAGAAAAATTAACCATAGGAGGAATAAACCTAAGTTGGTGTCTATGCTTGTGTACCTTTTATGGCTTTATTACCTGAAAGTATTGGTTGAATGCCATTGAGGAAAACAGAAATGGCAAGCAAGGGAGTCAAGTGAGACACAGCCTCAATGACTTCAGAGTCAGAAGTGAAAAGTTTGCTCAAAACAACCCGGAATATCAAAATAATCGAACAGAAAATCACACTAATGAGTATGCTGGTTCCACTCACTACGAAGACAGAAAATTTTGCTATCCTTGGATGGGATGCTCCTAATTCATTGCTCACTCGGATACTGCAATCATGGATCATACCATTAGCAAACTTTTGACAGTTTTTGGAATGAAAAACACATTGTTTTGTTGCTAACCTGGCTGCTGTACTGAGGCCCAACATAAATTGCATGTCCCAGTTCAAGTAGTTCATACTGAAAGCACATTACGATAGAGGCTATGGTTAGGCACAAAACCAGAAAAGATATTCCATGACTATCTATTAACATACCAAATTGAAATTGAGTCCAGTGAGATTGTGGGATTGGAGAGGAGTCCTGATATAAGCACCAGTCCCTGGCTGTACCATATCTCCAAACTACATTAAGATAACTTTTTTAGATTAGATTAGTAGAACAAATTTATGTAAATAATCATGTATCTATGCAGAGTAACACTATGTTGGGATAGAAGTTGAAAGGTATTTGGAGAATTCTAGTTATGTATAAAATAAAGAATGAAGATTTTAATGCTGAGAGTAAAAATACTTTAGTTTCTTCAACTGAAATCTACACATGTACTAGATAGTTCATACACTAACTTCTAAAGTGATTTTACTTGTTTTAAAAGCTACTTTCTCAATTTCTGTTTAAGTGTCCTTTAAGATTATTTTAGACAAACTAAAACATAATAAGTTTTCTTGAGTTTAATAAAATATTTATAAGATTTTTTTTATCTTTTTCATTTTTATATCACGATAAATATATAAATGAAAGTTAATTGAAAAGTAAGAGCATAAGTGATAAAAAAAAGTAATCAGTATTGTTTTCAACTTTAAAAACCAGAGTTATAGAGTTAAAAGTAATAGAAGGAGTAGTTTAGAAGTTATGGCCACCTTAATTTTCATTGGTCAACAATTGTAAATGGTGTATAGAAATTAAAACTCATTTATGTATAAAAGAATGTATGTAAAAGTTAAAACTAGGGAGAGATTGACATACAGTCATAGAATCATACCATAACATGACAGCAGAAGAAACTGTGAGCTTGAAATAAGGCCACATTCCACTGAAGGCTTTTAAACTGAAGCCAGTCCAGGTTTCCTTGCATGTTGGGCTAAATATGATGTAGAGGCCAATCAACAAGGCAAGAAGCCACCAAGAAAAACTGAGACTAAGGGCTGCCCCTAGAAGACCATAGTCCAAAACATAGACAACTATCCATGTGAGAAGAATGTGAAAAAGGAACACCCCAACTGACATATATGCAAGAGGATTCACAATGTTCTGCGCTTGGAGGAACCTCTGCATTGGACAGCTTATAGTAAATGCATAGAGTTGGGGAATAAGTCCCCGGGAAAACACTTGGCCTTTGTCTGCTATGCTATCTGACTGTCCTATGGCTTTCAGAAAATCCCCAGAAAACCAATACAGAAATGAAAGAATCACTGCTGCTCCAATGTGTAAGATCACTGCTCTTTGCAATATGATGCTCATTGCTCCAAGCTTTTTTGCCCCATATGCTTGCCCACACACAGTTTGCACTGCACTTGCCATCCCCAACTGTTTAAGCAAAATATATGCAATCGTAAAAAATATGCATATAATTGAAAAGGCAATCAATACTAGTATCATACATACTCTTACTCTGCAATACACTTTATATAGTTTAAATGTCTTAAAACTACACAACATGAGTGAAGTTTGTTAAATAAAAAGTAAGAAGAAAAAATGATGTTGTTCTATTGTTACGTCCAACTTCAATTCTGATCATAGAATAATGTCAATAACAGTTATGAAATTGCATCTAATTTTGTACCAGTAAAAAAAATATGTTCACAAGAGTGTGTCAAGTAGTGCTCATACCATAATACCATAAGCAAGACCCTGAATACCAACACTGGCTAGAGATGCCCCAGCAAGCTCTAGAGACCCCAAATGGCCAGTGAACATCAAGGTCACAAAACTTAGCATATAATTGAAAATGGACACAACAATAGAAGACCCAGAGAGGAGCCAGAGGAGCCTTGACTCCCACAGAACAAGCTTTGACCACCATTTCAACGCAATAGGCCTATCTCCTAAGAATTCTTCAATGGCCTCAGATGACAAATTTTGAATCTGTGTGTTTGAGTCAAGCCTCACTAGTAACGGTTGGTGCTCCAAAGTGTCATTAAAGTCCACGGAGCCCATGGTTATTATGTGCACTACTGTACAAATCACAACTAGTTGGAGTGCATGGAGTGAGGCATTGCAAATAAGAAGTTATATATGCATGTGGAAAAGTGGAATATTTGTTCCACCAAAGATTATGCAGCTAACCTTCCACAGTGTTTTGTGTTGCAGTTGTATCCACGTGCTCTTTTACATGGACAAGTAGATAATGCTAGCATATGGTATCTCTATATTTGTACTTAAAAAGATGAATCTTTATATTGTCACCATTGATAAATAATTAGATGGCTCTCTCCAGTGTAGCAATAAAAAACAAATTTCTACCCTTTTGAAAGATAGGTAAGCTGGCACTTTATTAATATGTACACAATACAAAAAATGTGATCTTTTCAAAGTGAGAAGAACTGACCTTCCGCCATGAAGCAGCTGAAAGTCTTCAATGGACTGTTAGAGTAAAAAGAAGTGAAAGGAAAGAGAGAGTGAAAAAGAAAAAATGGTTAACAAAGTCATTCCATTTTCATCCATTTTTCTCTTCAAAATGGTATGAATCAAAGATACTTTTTTTACTTCCTTTTCACCTCATAATTAGATGGGCTGCTATAAAGTTTTTGCTTACAGCATCATTGCATTATAAATATTATATATATATATATATATATATATTAAAGTTACTAACTTTTACAATAAATATCTCAAGAAATTATATTTAATATTTTTTAATTTATTAACAGTATACAAACTTTCACTTTAATAATGTATATTTAATGTGGGTTGTTTTTGGAGGGGGGTTTTAAGGTCTTGTCTTTTTCCTTTAAAAGGAAAATTTGAGTGTATTGCAATAATGTTTGTATTGCCAACATGTAGATGCATGAATCATACATTATCTGAGTAATTGTTTGTGCATGTGTTGCCATTGTTATCAATAAAAATAAATATTGTGTTAACATTGGTGTAAGACATTTACAGAATTTATTATTTTAATTCACTAACTTACTTCCATCATTATGACACAGTAACAAAAAAATATTTTTAAATTTTAATGTTTTTCTCAAGTATAAGAATTTTCCCTCATTTATTT
>Ga0123341_1003258_pt1 | contig 13822 bp, 8 predicted proteins | sample Turbeapinknodule_FD_89959 | JGI IMG/M metagenome (GOLD analysis project Ga0123341, IMG submission 89959) | Root nodule microbial communities of legume samples collected from Mexico - Turtle bean Mexico pink nodule | ecosystem: Host-associated > Plants > Roots > Nodule | place: Mexico: Nepantla... | reverse complement strand
ATCCAATAATATATTTAATCAAACTTCGTGTTCTCATACTCCTAAAAAGATAAAAGTAATTTTCTTCTTCACAATGTCATCCTCTCACACAACTTAATCTTTATCAAAACAAAGTTATTTCAGTTTTACACAATTTTAATATTAAGAAATTAGGTCATGTTGACATGATTCACCTATATTAAAAATAAATAAAAAATTCTTGTAAAAACTCACAAGTTACACGTGTTATGTAAACACATTTAAGCAACTGCCAATTAAAAAGAATTTAATAAACTAATACTAATCCCCAAGTCTGCACAAAAAGAAAGAATTTTAGAACGTTTTCCATGTGAAATCCAAGCTCAAGCAAGATAACTCAATATCCAAAAATTAAAAGAAGTCACCCACATAAACTATTTCATAATTAATATATTCATATTTTTTAATTTAAATATTAATATATATTATTTTATATTTAAAATGGGTGTTTTTCTTTTTAAAACCGTCAAAGTATTTTTTTGAAAATTTAAATATAGAACTATAAAAAGTACAAACAGACAAGACAACACATGATTAAAAATGGGCAAGAATATAAGATATAGATTGTGGTGAACAATCATAAGTACTATTTTGAAAATTTAAATACTAAACAAGAAAAAGTACAAAGTGACAAGAGAATACATGATTAAAAAAGAGAAGATCAGACTATATATAAATTGCAGCGCACGTACAAATGGTATACGATGGGGGTGAAATGAAAGGAGAAGATGAAATCATCCAAAAACTAAAAATAACTTTGAGATTTTAGATTTCACAATCCAAGAGTAAAATGAGAATTTTTACTTTTACAAGAGTTTTTCTCCTATGGAAACGCAAGAAGAATTGACCTATGGTTCAATGTTTGTAAACTTGTGAGTGCTGTTTACTTCCCATAGGATAAAATCAAACATAAATCTATAATTCATATCCAAACTAAATTACTTTTTCTGGATTTCAAATGTCAAACCAAACATTGTGGGGGGTATTACTTATAATTATATTACTTACAACATGGGAGACCTTGTATCTCCGAAAAGACATCGCTGTCCACAATGCAGTATGACATCCGTTGTTTGAGGACTTTCACTTTCTCATGCTGCGTAAATAAATTCGGTTCAAAGTTTCTTAATTTCTCCAAACAAAAGCAGTTTCAGTAAGCATGCACTGCAAAACAATCTAGAAGGCTACGTTTCAACTAGATAGCAAGCTTGTCATGAAACAGAATTCAGAGATTCTCCCTTTTCTTTATTTTCCCCATAAATAATTTGTACAGAAAATCATATAATGGGCAAACTCACGTCCATTGACTATATTGCTTAATGCGAACACTAACTTTTAAGCTAAAGATAAGGTATGCCACAGAATTCACACACTACATACAATCCAGGTTTTTTAATAAGTAAAAATGAAGGCAGATTAGGAATGAAGGATCATATAACATTAAACATATCTTAAGACTATAAATGGTCAGCTTTAATACAATTTGAACTACAAGCTATCCGAAACAAGATCTTGCTCTTGCTATTAAGTTAGATTATCTCCATGAAAGGTGGCATGCAGTGGTTGGTAGGTCCTAATGACCACCTTGCACACCTTCTGTCTGTCCATTCTGTTGAGCCTCATTACCCACATGTTGATCATTCGCAGGTAGTTCCCCAAGTCTTTCCTGTAGATCAAAAACATGGTCAGTCTTCCCACTAATCTTCAAACGTCAAGTGATTGTAGGAGTGATGCAGGTTGAGTTATAACAGTCATATTACTCCATCTAGGCCTATCTATGTTTTTCACTGAATAACCTTCAAATATGTAATTTATCACTCTGAACCTATTCTTTGCTGGGTCATGCAGAACATGGTACTGGCATTACCTTGAGAGCAGTGTTCTCTGAAAGTAGCTGCTCATAATCACTCCTGATTCGACTTACTTCTGACCGGAGAGAGGCATTCTCTTCCTTCAAAGCCTCAGCACGCTGAGCTAACTCATCACACTCGGCCTTTAGAAAAAGCTCAGACAGGAGTTAGGATATGTTATTTGTGATCAATCAACCAGAAAAGAAATCACTATAGAGGGTACTCTCCATTACCTGCTTACGCAACCTGGATCTGCGAGCAGATTCCCTGTTAGACTGCTTTCGCCTTTGCCTTTTAATCTCTCTTTCATCCTGAAAGTTAACAGAAAAGAATTGAAGAAACTAATAAAGCAACAATAAAACTTCAAAATCAGGTCTCAGACCAAACATTCAAATCAGTATTGTTGCAAGCTTTTACGAAGACAATCCAAAATACGTGTATTCCCCCAGATGGAAGTCTCAAAAGGCAATGGGCAGTTCAACCATTAAACTATGTTTACATATTTATTCTCTATATGAAAAAAGAGATTACAGGGAAAGAACTGAGTGAAAAGCAATTCCGATTGTGAAAATTAAAACATGGTCAAGCCATGAGGCAGGGTAGCTGGCACAAGAACAAAACAATGAGGAACGAAGTTTAAGATAAAACAATTATATATGCCTGAACACTCAAGCGAAGATGATAATCAGGTACAGGTGGTGCAACGACAACACTTTTGTGGCAAGGGAAAAACAATGTAGTCAAACTTGAGGAACTTAAGAGGATGAGAAGGGAGAAAATTGTAACTCAAGGACCATAACTCAGACTCGTAAGAGTTACAAGTATTGTGCATGCATTAAAAATAATATTGACAATAAAAATAACACAATAAGTAGTAAGATGCAATACATAACACAACTAATAATAGATTCACAATTCATAAAATTACTCATAAAATAACTAATAAATTCATAGATGCTTAATACATGCACCAACAACTATGGTCGTGACTGCTGCACTGCTGACAACAGTGAAGCTAGTGTCAATGCGGCCGCGTTAGTGCTTCTCTGGCCTTTGATGATGACAGTGATGGTTGATTGACAGCAACAGTAGCATCAGCACCGGGGGAATGCACTCACCGTTGTTGTCAGCAGTCTCCTTTGTTTCATTTCTGAGACCCTAGCAGAAGAAGCAGGACAAGTTGGACTTTATTTTAGGGCTGGGTTGGGTCATTGAGCCAACATATGGTCAAACCCTAGCTGCAGAAAACGGAAAGGATCAACATAGCTCATGATCCCGTGAATTGACTAGCAACCTTGCAATCATGCAGCTATCCAGACCTTGCCTGATCCTTGTCAGCTTGTAATGACCCTATACTCGCAGGATCATGAGTATGCGAGTTTACTCGTGATTTTAACAACATTTGGAAAAAATCAATTTAACTATGTTCATCATTTCTTAAAAATGCAGTGGCTCTATGCCCCATTATGGGACTGCTGCCAACACTAAATATCAAACATAACTTCACAGTTGGACACAAATTCAGATATTTTGAGCCCCAAGAAAACACACCAACGGACAGCCTTCTACCTGTCCATGTCAAACTGGTAAGGAAATGGACTGATCTTTTTATAGTGAGGGCGTTAACAGTAGTGGTGATTACTTGGAATTCTAGCAGTTTGCCAGAGGTTGGACTATAAAGCAATAGAAAGACAACACTATCGGCTTTCTGCTGATTGAAAGATTGGTTTTGAGAAGAGATCTCAGACTCTGGAAAACTCAAGGGGAATGTTTTTAATCATTCTATAATTTTGAACCAGTACCAATCAAAACAGATTACAACACTATAGGAGCTTAAGGTAAAACCAAACTAAAAATCTTTTAATGAAGAAGTATATATCTTCTCTACATAATCAAATGAACCACCATAGCCTGTAAAGAGACAATCGTGCATCTAGCTAGACTTCTTGAACCAAATTTCCTAACCCAACATACTAAAAGACAAAAAGATTTAGTGTAGGGTTTAAAGAATAAGAACTAATAACACCCCCTCCTACATGTTGATAAATTGCCTTAATGAAGTATTTAGGTAAGCAGACTAGTGTTAATGATGCCAAATTTGCATCTACTGAGTGAAGAATTGGTCGTCTGTAGCATCAGATTAAGTAATCCAAAACAAGCTAATGAGTAATTTGGCTTTGCTAGGAAATAACAAGTAACTATTACAATATAAAAGAAACATAATTTTAATAAATGCTTCATTGACATTGACAAAAGTATAATCACTAAAAGAAAGAACCTTTGGTCTTTGACTAGGTATCCCCACAGACACAACTAAAAGACTAACTTTCTCAACCTATGTGGTGGTTGGGATGGGACAAAACAATCTTTAGGAGCCAAAACATGTACATACCAAAGTGTTTGTAAATTAAATCCCAAGTACCAACGTGTATAATCAAAAGAATAAATTTACTTATTAATGACAAAATAATAAGCATATGGCCTTTACTTTATCCACTAACAGATTCTCTCCTTCAAAGGTGATAAAAAGAATGTTAAAAATAGAGCACAATGTGTTGGATTGGATATTCTCTAAATGCGGGTTTAGATTTAACTCAACTCTATAAAACCAGTTTCCACCCACTTATATACTTTAATTTAGTCATATCTCAAAAAGATGTGGATTTCCAACACATCTCTCACATATTGAGGATGAGACATCTCAAGCGTGAAACTAAATATTTTCAAATGGTTTGACAGTTGTTTGATAATGGCCCAGTACTAACTTTGAATGACTATTCTATATCATGTTACTTTAACAGCACATGCCCTTATCAAGCTTAATACTAATTAGCACATAGCTAGATAGTTACAAATATCAAATTCTTAGCAATTTTTCACCCTATAACTTAAGATCATATTCTATTTTACAACTTCATCTCCTTTACGTTCTGCAAATTATAGCAGTTGATGGCAGATAAATGTGGGGCGGCCACCTCCAGAAAACACTATAGTGGGATGGCAGAGTGACCACTATTATACTTACTTTTTCTGTATTCCTATTTTGATTTTTTTTTAACAATATACATATAACATATATATATGTGTGTGTGTGTGTGTGTTCATACAGAATTTTTTACACTTTCGCATCTATATAATTGTATTATATAAAAATATTATATTATTTTTTTACTTGTTACTATATTACTTAGAACTTGTTGTTATTATTATCTAATTTATTATATTGTATATTTTTTTATCTAGTTTTTATAACTATTGTTATTTAATTTATTATATCAAACATAATTTTTTATTAGGTTTGTCATTATAATTTATTTATTACATTAATAGAGTATGCTTTAAGTAGTTTTTCATATTTTATAATACTATTATATTTTTTATTATTGTTCTTATTATTTAGTTTTGTGTTATTATACATTATACTTTATTTTTATTACTATTACACTTATTACTATTATTCAGTTTATTATAGTTATGTCACGTTTTACACACAAAAACAAAGAAAATAGTTGTTGGACAGGCCAACAATTCAAAACAGAGACAAGAGTAAAAAAACACTGAAAACCTAATTCTGACCCAACCCATCAGCTGCTATTAGCTAGAGCAGCCTCAAACTAGTAAGGGAATGCAACAGCAATAGTGCCCAACAACAGCAAAGGTCACAGGAAAGGTTGCAAACCGATGTCCAACAACGGCAAAGCTGCAGAGCCTTGCGTGTTGAGAGTGCAAACAGAGGAACAGTAGCGAGGCCTGCAATTTTGTATGATTTACCCTGTGAATGGCACAGTAACAGCCTCAACAGCCAGGACATCCATGTGTTTTATGACGAGTGCCTTGGGAGCAGCAAGGGGCTGCTCCACTCCCACCCTGTAATTGCAACGCAATTGCACACAATTGACTACTATGCTGCAAATAGTGATCATTTTCACAATGTACTTTAAGCCTACAAACCTCCAGAATACATTAAAGCTATAAGATTCTCAGCATATCTCAGCCTGAGAATAAGTGTCACGAACTTCCCAATTAGGACATTAATTAATATGTTATCAAGGTAACAAACATCATATCATCAGTCTGTAGTCAAAAGTAACCTGTAGCCAGAGTTGTGATTGAACACTATCCCGTGATCCAGCAACTGCAGTAGATGGTACCTTTCTGCCAAGTGCAGGAATGTTGGAAGGAGCCGGTGTACCCCAATAATCCATTCCTATATTTAAGTTTGTTGTGGGACCAGGAACAGCTCCAGGAGCACCACCTGCAGAGATAGGTATGATAGGCACATTCTGATTGACCACTGTAGCTGGCGTACTTAGGCCCCCATTTTGAGAAGTATATGCTGAAGTCCCATTTTGAGATGGTTCATCTGTAATTCAATAGAGAAGGTACATTTCAGCTGACGCATGCAAACATTATAGGTTAACATATGGCAATACACCAGAAAGTCATAAGCTATATTGAAACAGAAGAAGTAAGCACGCCAAACCTTCAAAAGAATCCTGCCTGCCCCCTGATTTCATTTGAGAGTCCTATGAAAAAAAAGGAATAAAAACTAAAATACCAATCATAATAATAATTACCCAACACAGAATTTGTTTAGGGTATTATTCAAAAAATAATCAATTGTGCCCCCACAAACAGGAGCAGCATGAGCTATCCGACCAACACCCAAGTCATACTCTTCACCCAATATCTGATGTCTAAACATGGTTGACATTTATAAATTATGTATATAATTTATCTGATAAATAGACATCAAGAAATAAAATTGAACATCCATCGGTACTTCACGGCTTATGCTGTTTTACAACAAAAAAACTTGTACAGAGCCTGGTAATACTTTTTTGTTTTATACAATAACCTTACCCCTTTTAATAATATCCTCCAATATCCTTGGTCTCCCCACTCCAACTCCACTTATAGTCTCATAGTCAACCCAAGTCTAAGTCAACAAGGAGAAATGTCTTAAGCTGTTATATGTTGATCACCAAGAAGAAAAACATCGAACAGCCAAAACCATTGAAGACTGATGCATCCCCAACCGTTACTGTCACTATCTACAGAGACCGTTGATGATGACAGTCGCAATGAATGGTGATACAAGCCTAGTTGATGGCGATGTGAGCGTCAACAATAGTATGAAGAAGTAAGTTTAAACTTAACTCATTCTCACAAAATCAGCTTGTAAGGTGAGAATTGTCTCCACTTATATACTATAAATTAGTCTTAATTCTAGTCGATGTGGAATTTCCAACAAATAATAACGAGAGTGTTGAGATGGCTGGCAACTACAACACAAGTATTGCAATGGTCGACAACAAAAATACACTGTGATGGCCACCAACAACGATGGGAGTATTGTGATGGACAATGATAGTAATGCAATGTTGATGATGACCACAACTGAGTATAGCATGTTACACAAGAAGTTTGGTTCTGATTTTCAATTGAGAACCATAGGTGAAGGGTTGTCCTTTTAATTTTTTGGTGGGTCTCTACAAACCTGACCTGGAGATCCCAACTACATGAGTTGGGTAACTCAAACTGGGTAACAAATCCTGAGGCTGCACAAACGCTGTCAGGACAACATGATGCACAACTTCCCTATTTCACCATGTGTGTGTTTCTCGCTTGCTTGGGTCTCCCATACTCACAAGATCATGCAAATTTGTGAATATACTCACAATTTTGACAACATTGGCAAAATACATGCATTTAGGGCTAAGTCATATGTCTCTAGTAAGCAGATATAAGGAAAATCCTTAATCTCACCTCGATGAGTTCCTTCTCATACTAGTAGTTACCCGACAATACATGTCTTCATATAGCCCAAACATAAGTAAAGTGAATACCTTTCTTTTCCAAAAGCCTTCCACAACACTTCTCAAGTCACTCAATCATATGCTTTTTCCAAGCTAATAAAAAAGCAGACATAAATCTCATTCTTTGCATTCATATCTGGCCAAGATCAATCCTTTGAAAATAAATAGCTTTGAATGTGCACCTTTTCATGTAAATACAAATTGATTCCCCGCATTCTAGCCACTCATAAGTTTTATCCCCTTGTAGTTTACACAAACTTTGGTAACAAGCTTTTAATAAAATACATAAGCTCTCTTCATTTTCTGAAAACTGCAATTCACCACTTATATTCCATAATTTTGAAAACAAATAAATACAGAAGTTGTTGACTGTCTTTGCCCTCACAAGATCAACTATATTAGGGAAATTACAGTTCTTATTCAGAATAATAGAATAAAAGCTTGTCAGGATAGCAATTGGACTGGGATTATATTTAGGCAGTATAGAAGGAGCTATAGTATTCTATTTGGTAATATATTCTTTTCACCACTTTTACATTTATCCTCCTTAAAACTTTAGGTGGATGTGTGACCATGCTAGAGAGGACAAGATATAGAATGAGTACATTTACATATGAGAAAATATTGATGAGGTATTGATTGTGGAGGAGATGACAAAAAAATTAAGTTAAGTTTGTAAGATGTAAAGATGACCACTGGAAGCATTGGTGAAAAGTGTATATCATTGCTTTTAGTCCAATGAGAAGATGCAAATACCGAGGAGGACATTAGAAGAAATTGTTAAGAGGAATCCCATAACGAATAATATCCCAGAGAATTTGGTCTTTAATCAAGCCCAATGACATGCAATCCATGTAACCTAGTTCAATAACTTTGTTGTTGTTATTGTATATTCCTTAAACCGTACAATTACTGCAAACTAAATATTAATGGATGCATATTGACAACATAGCAAACTGAAGAGGACTGTCCCAGAACTTACATTTTGAGAATTTGCATCACTTCCTTCACTGGTGCCTTCCCCTTCACTTGCACTATCACCACTACAAATCCAATATTTCTTATCAGCACAAGTCACTCGTATGCAAATGCAAATGGCAAGGCAACATACTCAACAGGCTTAGAAATATAAACAATGCCAAACCTAATATTATACTCAGAATTATTTACAAGAAAATACAGCCATGGATAAAATTATTTATGTCAAATAACAGTGTAGGGAACATCAAAATCGGGAAGTGAGTGACTACTGTTTCTATCCCGAATCAACAGTACATGATATTTGTAAAAAGAATGGATGCATTATTTCATGTAGCATAGAATCTTAAAATCAACAATTTGGCAATAGGTTAGACATTCAGAAGTAAAAATTGTTCCTTTCTTTGAGTGCTTTGATTCAAATAATAGGGTACATAATTCAACAAGATTGATCAACACAACACATCTTACCTCTTTGAATGAATTCCATTAGCAGATGTGCCTGTTGTTTTACCATGTTCATTATTTTTCCCTGTGATCATATTCAAACTACCCAAACTTCCTTTTGATCTTTTGATTGGCAATTTTTCCTTCACCTCAGGAGGCTTACCATCAGCTTCCATGCTGCCAGGAGTGTTTCCCTGCATGCAAACTAATAAATTATTTTTCCTTACTTGGATAAGGACACATTCTGCACAGAAAAGGGAAAAGACAGAGACAAAGAGAAGGTGAGAATGAGCATAAAAACAGAAGGGGAAAACTCACTGAAGCCTCAGCAATGCCATTTGGAGAAGGCATAGCAAAGGGACTAAAAGGATAAGATCCCTGCATAAATTTGAGACAAAAGTAGTTGATCAGCTAATGATTCAATGTGATGACTTCAAGAAAGCACAGTTATACAAAGAATACCGGAGGCATGGATGGATGAGCATAAATGCCACCAGGAGGATACATTGCAACATATGGATGTGGTGGAGTACCATAAGGAGGCATAAATTGCTGCAAATAAAAATTTCATTAATGAACCAAAGAAAGATTAAGATAGAACTTAAATGAGATAATTCATATTGTCAGTGAAGTGTAGACTTGATGTAGAGTAGACACGGTATTGAACAATAGGAAGAACAAAAAATGATAAGCAAAGAAGACCAATCAAGGACCAAAATCTACAGAGTTCATTTGCAGAGGCAAGAATGGTTTGTGTCAACTCCTAATTAGGACATTCAAGCCAGCCATTTTTAAAACATAAAGTATCCTGATGCACAAAACTTTAACAGAATAATTTCACTTAAGTTAAACATGAAAGGAATTCAGAGCACCATTAATCACAATAAATGCATATTGGAGAAGCAAGTATTTCCCAAGAGATACTATCCATAACCATAAGCAAGTCTCAAGTTACTATAAATTTACCAAACAGCAATTTTACACGCGACCAACCACCACTACCATAGCTGTGTTCCATCTGAATAATTATAACAGTCAACAAAGACCACTAATAAATCCATCATTGTCCACCACACCACTAACCAGCCCATCATCATCAGTGCCATTACCAGAGTATAAATGATATGCCACAACACAAAAAAGGGTAAACAGCGAATTCAGCTTCACAGGCCAACAACTAAAAATGTATAAAAACCCTTCTAATTCATGAATATGATCAGGATCAAACATGAATATACATTTGCTAGCTTCTAGCTGCAATTAAAAAATGAGGTAAATTTAGTTTTATTAATGTTCTTCCACATTCTGTTTACTGATAATTGTTGATTAGAATAACTACAAAATATCTCATAATAACATTATTGTATCTTAAAGTTAGAGTTTCTTAGATCATCTTTTATATTTCATGATTTGCTTCCTTGTTTAATAAAGATCAGGGATCTAATATTGGTTTAAATTAATAGGGATTAGGGCCTACTATTTTTTTATTACATCAAAACCATATGATTTTCCAATTCTTCACTTCTAAAATCTCATACTTCCTAGTACCCTACATAAAACCCTAATAATTTCACCATGGTCATCAAAACCATCTTTCATGACCTAGTTCATCAGGGTTATGCTATTTTCAGTGACTGTCAGTTATCATCCTCTGCGATGTTTTTTGGAACAACCTTTCTCCCTCACAGTCATGTCACAGTTGTCAATGGTAGCCAACCCTCCAAAGTGCTGCAGATGACCTGCTACTGATGCAGGCTTGCCATGATGCCTGCTCAATGCTCACACTCACACAACCAATATTTCACTGTTCCAAAATCTATACCCCTCCTTCCATCAGCCACCATCTTGGTTAACATGTGGTCTGTTATTCTCTCTTCAGATATGGTCTCACCTTGACCAACCAGATACCCTTTCTCTAAAGGTCTTTGTTTTGAAGTTACTGTATCATATTTGACATCCTTTATTTACGCCATCTGGTCTGGGCACTATCACATTTGTTTTCCACCTCCAAGACCTTGTTTAGCTACCTTTGGGCTCCAATGCTGTGTTTGGCACTCAAATTTGGTGTTTTGCATTCATCAAGAATTTGCTATTTCAGCTGGCTTGGCTTGATTCTTGGAATTCTTTGTGTGGTTATCTCTGGTTTTGGCTGTTAGGCTCTTTTTGGATGTTTGTTTTTGTTATACTGACTTTTCTACCAGTTGATGACTTCTTTTTCAGCTAATGATCATGTCAGCAGTGACTTTGTACTGATGGGTGGTGACTTTCTTACTGCGATTCCTCAGGTGATTGGATTTGGTCAGGACTCACCAGCCCCAAATATGATTTGTAGGTCATATTTCCAAGTTTTTAAGGTCTCCAAAGTTTTTATACAGTATGTTATAGAAGTTAAAGTTTTTTCCATGTATAACTACTAGCCAGAAAATTTCTGCTAACGATCACCCCCAACAAAATCTCTTCTTCTTTGGTCATGTGACTCTCCAACAGCTTTTCAACCTGAGGATTGCTCCAGCCGCCTTGATAAGTTATATTACCAGTTATACTGATCTCCAACATCTCCAGCATTACAAAGACCAGTTTATATTTCTTTCTCTGTTTTCTTTTCACAGTTTCATTTGTAAAAAGCTTAAGACTTTAGCTAGAGAACAATTAGAATTAGAATATCTAGAAAATATCTCAACATTATTATTCTTAGAAAGTGAACTTTAATCTTTAATCAACCTCACAAAATTGGATTGCAAGATGGGGTTTGTATCCACTTATAAACTATAATTTAACCATATCTCTAGTTGATTAGGGATCTCCAACAATTATTACATGAACAATGGCATAATTTAAAATATCCTAAAATTCGTCTTCAAGCTTCATTGTATTTCATTATTTGTTTTGTTACTCGATTAGAATTACAAATCTAGTATCAGCACTAATAAAAGTTATTGCTTTGTATTTTTATATATTAATATATTAATTCATATTATACACTTGCTTATCACCTCTCTTCTGCCTACCCTATCTAAATCCCTATAAACTTCATCATAGCAATAGCTCAAAGAGAAGGGGGAGTTAATATTAAATTATTTTCAACATTTTTCCTCTGGCCACAGCTTAAGTATGGTCCAGTTAGGTTTTAGATTTTTAAACATTAACATTATCATGTAGACGGGATTGGTATTTATAATATAGGTAACAATTACCTGGACACCCCACATATAAGGGTGAGCCTGTGGACTTGATGCCAAGAAACCGTGTGGAGGTATAGGAGAATATGCCTAGAAAATAAGGAAGCTGGGTGAACCAAAATTCAATCTTGACAATAATAAAAATGACATGCCATTAATGCCACAAAGACTGTTTCATTAGAAACCTGGAATCCAGGCCAATCAGGATTAATTGTTCCAGTAGCCGTGGTTGAAGACTGCTCCTGGAAAAACAACAATTTTTTGCCGTCACATCACACCAAATGTACTAACCATTAAGCATCAATGGAGATAACATAAAGAAAGTTATACCTGTGACGTAGGTGGTGGCGTCTTTGACTCCTTCTCTTTTGGAGTTTTATCCATCTCGCTGCTGCCCATCTAATATCAGTGTCTTAAAAATATAAACTAAACCATCCTGCACCAAACATAACTTTCATTAAAAGACAGCCTCAAAGACACCATTGTCCTTCGAAACTTACAACCAAATCACTGTAAAGTTGAGCAAGTTAGAAAAAACACTTGAATCACAAGATTTTTATATTGAATTAGTCTACAAAATCATTAAATCGCCAATTATCAATTGTAAGAATAGGAACCAACCAAGGCACTATTCCTTTTTTCCCTCCCAATCCATGGAAAGCTAGGTCAAAATCCAACTTCTAATGGTGCCCTGGGTTATCTTATCTCCAAACCATAGATGGTGCAAGTTCTGCTCAACTCTACGATAACACTACAGCATTAATCTCCACCAAAATTGACAAAGCAACAATTACTAGAGCTCAGAAAACCAAGATAAAACCAAGAAAGAAAGTGAAATTCATGCATCTCAAAAAGCTAGCAATATGAACAATTCAATTTAATTCGAGCTGAGAATTTTCAAATTACCACTCAGAGAGAGACTGTGGATCCTTCAAAGCTGGAGCAGAAGCAGAACAAAAGCTGATCTGCCGAGGATTACAAAAACAAACGCAAGAAGCGACAATCAAATGCTCAGAATAAAATTGTGAAGAAAAATGGATTTAGTGGGTAGCACGAAGGATATTCGGGGAATTTTATTTAGGAAATACAGAGAAAAAAATGATCTAGAATTAATTTAGAAATGGATGAGAAGGGAACAATGAATTAGGGGCAGATCAAAAATTAGGGTTTGTTTGGTTAAGGTTAATGTTTGTGTTGTTTGGTTTTGGGTGTTCACGGAGAGCAACCCATGGATCGTCGTACGGTGTCGCTGTCCAGTGAGATTTTCGTTCCCATTTTGCACAGTTTGTGAAATCCCCATTTACTCCCTATGCCCACAGTTTCTCTTCTTATTTTTTTGTTTTTTTAGCATTATATTTTTCGTCTTTTTTTTCATTATTGATATTTATTTAAAGTATTTTTTTTAATTTGTTTTCTCTATTAATCTATCACTTTAATTTTGTATATATATTTCAACATTTTTAAAAATAATATTAATTACTAATATAGTAATATATCACCATATAGTTTGTTTAAATTAATTCTAAAATGT
>Ga0123341_1003257_pt1 | contig 13822 bp, 5 predicted proteins | sample Turbeapinknodule_FD_89959 | JGI IMG/M metagenome (GOLD analysis project Ga0123341, IMG submission 89959) | Root nodule microbial communities of legume samples collected from Mexico - Turtle bean Mexico pink nodule | ecosystem: Host-associated > Plants > Roots > Nodule | place: Mexico: Nepantla... | reverse complement strand
GTTTTGCAGGTGGCGGTTGCTCCTGGAGGTCGATGGAGCAGGTTCAAGACTTATTCGATGATCCAGAGGACGTTGGAGATCTGGGGATTTGTTATAACATTTATTTTCAAGTCTTGGCTGAATAATCGGAAGTTCTCTTATAGAGGTTTGTTGTTTGGCTTCTCGGCATGATGCGAATGAGGTGTTCAATGTTCAGGAATTTGCTGAAAAGATTCTTAAGAGTGTTCATGATGGAGGAACTTGGAATCCATTATATGTTGATTTTATTGATTCGATAAACAAATGCAGAGTGTATTCAATGTGTTACTAGTGGGAGTGTTTTTCTAACAGTAGTGGATTCTAGGAACGGTACTTGTAAAACTAAATATCCGATACGATTAAGCATCATTCCTTGGGTGTTGGAGTTCTAGTATTAAGTTAGTTGAGTGAGCATTTGAGTAATTGCAATCATACATTTAACATTTGGTAGAGAAATTTACCTTTTTAGCCTTGGGAAATGGAAACTAAGAGCAATAATTTAAATAGTAAGTATGTGAACCCTTATAGTCATAATTTGATTATTTAGATATCTTGAGATTTAGAATCCTGCAGTGTCGCTATATGTCTACGGGTTTGGAACACATTTATTTCTTATTATGCATATGAACTTAAAGTCCACTAATTGGAAAACTTTGGTAGGTTAATTATGTTGGCCAGAGTTGATTCTTACTACACTTTCAAATGCCCAAGTGCATGTTTGAACCTGTTAATCTCAGTGTTATGAATTTAGGGTTAACATATAAATTGTGAAGTGTTTTTCATTGATTTGAGGAATCTCAACAATGCTACCATTTGTGTTTTAATTCACTCAAAAGATACTATTTACAGGAGGAATGACAGAGGAGAAGAAAACCTTAAGGCGAAAGACCCTTGCCAAGTGGCTGAAGGAGAGCATTCTGAGATTAGGTCCTACTTTTATCAAAGTTGGCCAGCAATTCTCTACAAGAGTGGACATTCTTCCACAAGAATATGTTGACCAGTTGTCTGAACTTCAGGTGGAGTTGGGGTTTTTGTTTTGAACTTATATTATAAGATTATTTCCTTGCATTGTTGTTATGTTATATTTCCTTTTTTTATATCCAGTTTATTTATGGTATTTATAGTTTCAGAAGAATAGGAAAATTTCCCTAGCTTCTAGATTTGTTCTTCAATTATATCTTTATTTGTGGTTTAACTTTCTATTAGTTGTTGTTTTGCGATCGTCTCCTTTTGTTTCTTGTTGAGTAAAGGATTATTAATAAAGCCATTTACTCTTTTAGCCTCTTTATGATCTTATGAATTCAGATAATTTAATTGTTGAAAAGAAAAGAAAATACTTGCGAAATATGTTGAGGGCGAATGTCTCTGTGTGCATTTTTGCTGCTAAAGTTCTATGAAAATTTGTTCATTACACAGTCATTATGAATCCCTATGAGGATATTTATTCTTGAAGGTATTAATCTGAAATTTATTATATTTTTTTGATAATTTATTGCCTTTCTAAGAAATCATGTATTATTTTCTTACCAAATTCATTTTGACTTGTGTACATTTGTATTTGAATTATTAATTTCATAAGAAACAAATTTTCCTTTTTAAAGGTTGAGTAGAGGCATTGTTATCCTTGTATTCTTCAGGTGTTAGTTGTAAATCTTATTTTTTTAGTTTGGCAACAAATGATGCTGTTTGACGTTAATGAGTGTGAATGTTTCACTTGGAGTTTAGAAAGATGATGACAATAATTTTGAGATCACACACAACAAAAAAAAGAAAGGTTAAATGGAGAAGTATGAAACATATTAAGGTTGCATTTATTCAAAAGCCTAAGTTACCTGATTTTCTGGGTTCAGGATCAAGTTCCTCCATTTCCTTCAGAGACTGCTATGGCTATTGTCGAAGAAGAACTTGGATCTCCTTTAGCTAACATCTTTGATCATTTTGACCATGAACCAATAGCTGCTGCAAGTCTTGGTAATGAATATTTTACTTCACACATATATGTAATAGTAAATGTGAAATCAGAGAAGGAAACCCAATTAAATGTACCTTGGCTTTAGGTTTAATATTTGATGAGAACAAAGAAATGTGAAGATCTTTTTCCCCAATGCAGGTCAGGTTCACCGTGCAAGATTAAGTGGGCGGGAGGTTGTTGTTAAAGTGCAAAGGCCTGGTCTCAAAGATCTTTTTGATATTGATCTTAAAAACTTGAGGGTCAGTGTCGTTTAACATAGTGCTTGCACTTCTAGTCGTGTGCGAAAATGTGATATTACTCCCTGACAATTCTATTACTGCCCTTTAACTTAATTTCTTATATTTAATAACCTTCCAATATTGGCAAATTTTGAACTTTGTTTTAATTTTACTTTTCTTATATGAAGGATTTTTACTAATAGAACTTGCTTCCTTTGAAGACTTGCAGAACTGGGTAAACCACTGATACTTGGCCTTTTTTTACCCCCTCCAGGTCATTGCTGAGTATCTTCAAAAAATTGATCCTAAATCAGATGGTGCAAAGAGGGATTGGGTTGCTATTTATGACGAGTGTGCCTCTGTTTTATATCAGGTGATGATATTCTGGAATATCGTGTCATTCTTAGGTTGCTTGAGATTAACTGAAGAAAGTCACGTGTTTGGTCCACTGGCTCTCCCATCATAAAGATGTCATTCTGCTCTGGTGTAATCAAATGTAAAGATTGCATAGCGACTCATTTAGAGTTTGATTAGGTTCAGGTTCTTGAGAAGTGTCAAGAAGCTGGCTTTGCTCTTTTTTGGAATTCCATGTGGGGAAACCAATGAAGTTCCATTTGATGCTTGAAAAAATCATTACAAAATTTTAGTAAAGATTACTGAAGGTTTATTTGGACGCTCTTTATGTAAACAGAAAGGTGAAAACTATAAGTGTTAGTTTTGAAAGAAGGTATAAGGCGACTGGCAAATTTACCTGGCTAAGTGGAGTAAAATGGAAAAGAGGGGCTTTTGGTTTTTAAATGTAAATTATAATGCTTCAGCAAGAGTCATGCCTGTTGAGAATTTCATGTCACCAGTTGTTTTCTTAAACCTTGAACAACATTATTGCTTTTCATGTTTCAAGTTTTAGAGCTTAGCACCAATGTATAAAGGACCACTTTAGCAGATTAATAAGTTTTGGGTATTAATTTATGGATCTTGTTCTTGTTTCTGCAGATGTTTGCACATGTTTCCTGCACATCCTCAACTTTATCTGATCCTTGTTAATGTAACATGAGTTAAATATTTTCAGGAGATTGATTACACCAAGGAAGCTGTTAATGCTGAACTATTTGCGAGTAACTTTAAGCAATTGGATTATGTGAAAGTCCCTGCAATATACTGGGATTATACCACACCACAGGTTTAGCATTCAGTTCTCATAGATAAAACATTGCAGTTATACATCTTTCCCATTTTACTTATGATGTATTTCTTATTTATATATGTACTTTAACTATTTTTCAAATGCAGATTCTGACAATGGAATATGTTCCCGGGATTAAAATAAATAAAATACAAGCTTTAGATGAACTTGGTGTTGATCGCAAAAGGTTAATGTCATCTGAATTTCTTCAAGCCAAGTTACTATTGGCATTTTCTCTTCTACTTCTGTGAATTTTAAGAATTGATGATGGCTTTTGAAATTCAAAAATAACATAATGTATACTTTATCTTCTACAGGTTAGGGCGATATGCAGTGGAGTCTTATTTGGAGCAGATTTTATCACATGGTTTCTTCCATGCTGACCCTGTGCGTACTGTTCTTGTTCTTAAAATTGTTGAGTTGTCTCATGACTTATCTTGTTTGGATAAGGGAGAAGAGATTGGCTGGAAATACTAAATTTTCAGTGTTTGTTTAAAGAGGAGAAATAGGAAGGATGTGTTTGGGTGGGTCCCGTATATACCCAACCCCAAAGTTGTCATGAAAATGGAGAAAAATGTTTGAGTGTGATTTTTTGTGTACTTTTTTTAAAATCAATAAATATCTTTATAACAAAAAAATAGATGGTTTTATGTTAAAGAAAAATATAATACATTAAAAGGTTTAAATTTTTTATTTAAATATAGTTTTTAATTAGTTTGAAAGGCTTTTTATACAATTCATTTATGCTTACCCACTCTTCCTTTCAAGTGGAGAGAAATTTCTCCATTTCCTTCTTGTTTCTATTCTTGAAGACAATTTTCTACTTTATTTCTCTTTTACTTCCATCTATTGCATATTTTTTGTATGTATTTTACTTCTAATCGAAGTAGAGCATTAATTTGTTTGGATTTTCTTGTATCCGGTAAATTGTATGGTGTAGCCAACATGCAATGTTTACTATCTCTGAATTTGCTCCTGTACTGTGACATTAAGCATATTTTGCCTGAGGTACAAGAACCTTGCTGCTTGTGTCATATAGATTATCATCTATTACCTCGGCAAGCTTCCCTAGAGCTTATTCACGAGGGCATTAGAAGTAACTTCCTGTGATGAGGAATAGTACCAAGCATCCAAAATACCATGTTAGGGACTCGTTAAAATGTTGCCTTGCCATGCCTTTTTTCCTTCTCTGGCTGGGGAAGAAATTGTGTTGAATGAGGGATAACGATTTTTCATATTTGATGATTATCACTATAGGGTTCAATTTGATACTCTTGGAAGTTGTAAATAATATTTATACTGTTCATGCAGCATCCAGGAAATATTGCAGTTGATGATGTCAATGGTGGAAGATTGATCTTTTATGATTTCGGAATGATGGGAAGGTATTGTCTTTATCTTTTCTGTATATTTACAATATGGTAGTACTAGTCAAACACATTTTTTGATTTGATGAATACATTTGCTGTTATGATTGGTGTTGCACCTTACAGTATCAGTCAAAATATTCGAGAAGGTTTACTTGAAGCTTTTTATGGAATTTATGAGAAGAATCCAGAAAAGGTATAGTTGGTTTTTATGGACGGTGTTCCATAAATGCCATGAAGAATCTAGCATGATATTCCATTCTCAATTTTAAATTACTTACCAAATGAAGCTTGTATACCGATGCAGGTCCTTCAATCAATGATTCAAATGGGTGTTCTTGTCCCAACTGGAGATATGACTGCAGTTAGACGAACAGCCCAGTTCTTCCTTAATAGGTAATTTATTTAATCCATTTAGTAGGAATACATGAAACATGTAGAAGTAGTATTTCTATAAATCAATATCATAATTATCAGTTGCAGTAACATGTCAATTATTGATTGTAATTTGTGATTCCTGCAGAGGCTTCTTAAAACTACTTAAGAAGATTCTAAGCCTTTTAGCCGGGATAAGGAAAATTTTGTTCCTGATTGGAATTTGTGGAGTAGTTGGCTGTCCGGATTAGTTATGCTATAGAAAATTGTGATACTAGGGTTGCCTCAAGTGGTAGGATCAAATTGCGGTGACTCAGTCAAAGTCTTAACTTTTTCTCCCGCCAAAGAAAAAGAAATAGGAATATTTATTTGAAAATTGTAACTGCAAATTTCTGACTACTTGTTGATATTTTAATCCTATATCCCCACTAATATTTTTATGGTTTAGGATATCTGTACTCAGTAGTTATGTTAGCAACCTTCTACAATATCTGACCTTGAGCTCTTGAACTTTGTTTTTTTATAGCTTTGAAGAGCGTTTGGCTGCACAAAGGAGAGAGAGAGAGATGGCAACAGCTGAACTTGGATTCAAAAAGCCATTAAGCAAAGATGAAAAAGTAATGAAGAAGAAAGAACGTCTGGCGGCTATTGGTAATGCAGCTGTCTAATTTGTCTTTAAGTTTAGATTATCTGAATGTATGCATAATAAACAATTATTGTCTATGAAATGAGTCATATGAGAAGATAAAAACCAGATGAGTTATATTGAAGGATATATTGTTTTGGCTATGGGTTATGGATTGTTGACTTATATCCACTGGCACTCAAGTAGGTCTGGTGAAAAGCTATATATAGTTTGATATACTATACCTTTTGAACTTGGTTTTCTGATTGGTTAAAGTGATTTCTTTTTAAAGTTTGACATGACCTGTTGTGTCAACTATAAGAATTTTGCATGTCGGAACTTTCAGTACTTCCTTGGAGTGCAAGTTTGGTAAAATGGGATTGTTCATTCCTATTCCCATCCTGGTTAAGTTATTGGAATAGGAATGGACATTCGGGGTACAATTATGGGAATATGTATTGCATTGCAGAAGTGATGGAATACAATTCCATTTACAACATGTTTTAAAATTGGCCCATCTCATCCGGCTTACCTGTTCGAATGCCTAATCTTTTTTGGATCAATATGTTTGTTTTAGACCAAAAAAGGAAAAGCCTGAGCCCAAAATCTGGTTGGCTCACACTGGAAAGGCCATAGCATGTGAAACATAAAAGAAGAAATGAAGTCATCATTTTATTTCTTTTCATAGCAAATAATTACCATTCCCATTTCATTCCATCAAACCAAGCATGATTTATAGTTCAGTTACATTTTGCAATCCCTTATCACTTACTTGTAACTCTCATACTTTAAACAGGTGAGGATTTATTAGCCATTGCAGCAGACCAGCCCTTTCGGTTTCCTGCTACATTCACATTTGTTGTTAGAGCCTTCTCAGGTGAATATTGGGAGTTTAATGTGTTACTTTTGTACGTTCTATGCCTATGACTGCAAGGTAACCACTAATTACCTTTGTTGCAGTGTTGGATGGCATTGGAAAGGGCCTTGATCCTCGTTTTGATATTACGGAAATTGCCAAGCCGTGAGTATTGTGTTCATAGTTTATAATGTTTTAATTATATGCTTTGCATATCTAACATTGATATCTTTCCTGGTCCTGTAGTTATGCTCTAGAGTTGTTAAGATTCCGTGAGGCAGGAGTTGAAGTTATCCTAAAGGTAGTCACAGACTTGTTCTTCCATTTTTGAAGTTTGGACAAGTATTATGATTTCCTTTCTCATATCTTTCTTTTAAATGTACAGGACTTGAGAAAGAGATGGGACAGACAATATCAAGCATTTTACAATTTATTTAGACAGGCTGATAGGGTTGAAAAGCTTGCTGCAATCATCCAAAGATTGGTATGTATGGGATTTTTGTAGACATAATTAGGTTGTGTGCTATGCTTAACATAACTTGTTTACTCCGAGGAAACAAAGAGTCACTTATCCATTTCCTGCGCTGGGATCTGGGAATATCTGTTAAGCAACTTTCAAAAGTCTAACCAACACGCACACACAGTTGTTTGTTTGATTTGCATCGTTTGTTTGTTCTAGAATTCTAGATCACATCCTCCTGCCCCTTGTTCTTGCACAGGAGCAAGGTGACCTAAAGCTCCGAGTCCGAACATTGGAATCTGAGAGGGCATTCCAGCGTATTGCCACTGTCCAGAAGACAATAGGAAATGTGAGTAAATCTGACCTCTAACTCAGTGAAGTTTAAATTAATTTCTTGGGATTTGGTTTGAGTGATTGAGTCCATTTAAAACAGCCTGTTGTCATTTTCTGTAGCTATGCATGCCCTTCATATAGTATTGATTGTAAAATTGTCTGCTTTTTTGCAAATAGACTTGCAATAACAACACATGCTAAATTGTGGAAATGAAATGGACCTAGTCCTGCTCTGACGACATAGAACTATACTGGATAAGCTTACCTGCCTTCAAATTTGTATTTCTCCTTTTATTAGTTTGGGACGTTTGTGAGTGCCTTGAGTGCAGGAGTATTTTCATGTTTTGGGAAGGCATGAATCATTATTTTTCAAATTACTTAAAAAACAATCTAATATTCTTATCTTTCAAGAGATTTTTGAGTGAATAATGGATGTGTATAGTAAGTTGGCTTTTTATTAGCCATGTGGATGCTTTTTTAGAACCAATACTTTGGATATATTTATGATATGTGTATATGACAAGAGATGAAAAAAGTTGCCCGGATAATGCATATTTATGTTGCCTTTTTGTCAATTGATAGGCAATAGCTGCTGGGAGCCTAATAAATCTTGCAACAATTCTGTATCTGAACTCAATTAGGGTAAGCTGTTCTCATCCTATCTTTTTTGTAGTGATTTTCAATTCAATTAATTGATAGTCTGGTAGTAGTGGCACTTTTTCATTTGTAATTTCACGCCATCTTTTTCAGGTGCCTGCCACTATAGCATATGTGTTCTGTGTAATCTTTGGTTTTCAAGTGCTCTTTGGCATTGTGAAGATCAAGAAGCTAGATGAACGGGAAAGGCTGGTTACAGGGACTGCATAAGCAACTACTCGGTAATTTTTTTTTTTTTTTTTAAGATACTATGCCAAATGTGAATTAGGTGGTCAAAAAGATTATTTGGCCTGTTTTTTACATGCCGTTTATTTCCACATCATGGTATCTGTTTAAGCCTTGGGACCTGTGGATATGGGTTCTAGTTGTGCAAACAGCCTCTCATTCTTGTGAGTAAGGTTGTGCACATTTTACCCATCCCAAAGACAAAGATGGAAGAGGCTGGTGCTATGTGCTGTCCTTTTTATGGTCTTTGTTTCTTTTTCCCTGCTCCCAGTCTCTACGTTGCATAGATTTGAGCCTTTCATATCAGACCCCACTATGGTTGGGAACCTTATGAATTGAATGCTTTTATATAATTTGGTCTTAGTTTGAAACTAATTTATTGTGAGTTTCAACATGCAACTTGCCAATTTTAGATGTGAGGAAATGTTACTTGTTGGTATCATCCAAGTAACAGGCACAGTAGCACACTGTGTTTAGGGTTTAATGTGTTGACAGTGGCTAATCAATTTGTTTATGTTACAATTTTGAAACAGAATCAACTATCACGTGGATAATAGGTCTTTTATTAATTACATATGGCCATGATCATCTATTGGTCCTTGAGCAAAGAATAAAAACTGGTATCCTGGTTACACCCTTTTACTTGTGTTCTATTTCTTTCTTTTTTATTGTAGTGTAATGATCACCGTAAGTCAGAATCCTTGTAACGGGACAAATTCTCATTGTTTTGTACCCTGGGGAATTCAAGTGAAGTGAGTATGAAATCCGACATTTGTTAGGCATAAGTTAAGTGGGGAAAATATAGAGGAATGACCCATATATGTCTTAAGGTTTTAGGTTAAGATGTGTCGTCTAGCTGCTTGCTCTTTCACTTCACCCATTAATGTAGTAGGTGTAGGTCTATGTCCTCTGGGGCTCACTCTAGCTTCCCAGCAAGTATTTAAGATGTTTTTGTTGGGCAGATATTTGCCACGAGTTCAGTCACAACAAAGTTGTAGATGGAGCATTTAAGAAGACTTTGGCTGCTAAACCCCATCTGTAGGGGGGAGCATACATATTTGGTTTTACACTTTGAGAGGAAGAATGTTCAAGTGAGCGATGAAGCCTACACTGATTAATAATGGGTTACACTGACGATAACAAATATTTGAGCAAAACGATCCATATACTCATTATCTTGAAGTTTTGGGTCTAGATGTAGTATCCCATTCCCACCATTGCAACCTTCTTCCTAATGGAGATCTACCTGCTTTTTGGATCAACAAGATGTTATTTAAGGGGTTGCAGGATCTTAGCGACTGACAGATAAATGCAAATTCTGATGTTTACCTCTTAACTTCAAGTCAAAGTATATTAATTTGGGTCTATGCATTCTGGTCTCTGTATTGTACTAGTGTTTTAATCCGTGCTATGCACGGGAAATTTAACGATTATTTATTAAGTTTAAAAATGATTTTTTTTAACTGAAATAGATTTGTAGGGATTTTGGTTGGCTGGCTCTCTTCTCCTTCTGGGTAACTGAAATGTAGGGAAATTCAAATTTCAAAAACCTTATTTCTTGGTATGATCAATTAAATATAATATTGTGAAAATTCTTAGATTTCTTGAGATATATTCTCATGTAATATGATGTTTGTATACCAAGTATGAACATCGTGTGTTTGTCAGAAATCTTAAACATGTAATTCTAATTTGCAGAGTCGGTTACATAATTGAGATACAAATACGGGGCTTACCTTGTAAATGGGTTGATATATATTTTGTAGTTCTTATTGAACACTGTTTTGGGTTCTTGGCATGCTGCCATGATCCATGCACTTATATTTATTTCGTTTGATCCATTGCAGATTTAGGAGGACATGTATCTCTTTTGTTACGGTCATGATGACACATACAAGCCAACCTCCGGCTCACAAAAATGATTTGGAGCTCAAACTAAGCTAACATCTTGAAATACATCAGCATGTGCCAAGGCTGGCAGGCATGCTGGAGGCCATTGTTCTCCTTTGCTTTGCTAAAGTGATCGGGCAAAGCTAACCAATTGATAACCCACATTTTTGTCATCAACACGACTCCCGATGGGACCTCGTTGCAAGCTTTTATTATCAAATAACATTTATTAGTGTTTCTCTTACCTCATCCATGTTGTAAATTTTATAGGCATTAGTGTAGCGTTTATGGTTGTACTCACCATATTGTATGGTGGAGCTTCCAGTATAGTTTGACAGCGGGAAGCTTTACTTGTAATTGACGTACATAAATTTGTCCAACGAAATACAAATGTAAGTATTTGTCATAGATATGATGGATGTCAGAAAATGCAGTTTTTATGGTTTCTGTTTCTTGGCCTGAGCGTCTGATTAGGTTCACAATTGTGCAATCATCAAATGATTTTCTCCGGTACCTTTTTATGTGTACTCTTCCCCGATATGTTCTACTCTCACTCTTTTATAAATACTAATATGCTTATGCACCAAGAAAAATAAGAGATGATCATTGCATAGGTAAATACTGATAATTTTTATTTTGGTACTATATCGTACTTTACTGGACTTTTTATAGAGAATTGCGATTTATGAAGACATCCACATAGGCATGCTCTGTTAGCTTCATATTATACTGTTCTCTATTTTAATATAGTTAACGCTTAAGGTCTAATATAAGAATGTTAGAAATTAATTATATCCGAATAATCTACCGTCTAGTTTTGTTAAAGCTTTTTATATCATATTTTACTGAAACAATAGAGAATAAAATTTTAAAACTTAGTTGACTTGTTCTTAATTTTTACGTGATAAATAATTAGTAAAAGCAAAAGCTTCTGAAGGGTCAGTTAGTCTGAACTCTCATAAAATTTACTTAATAGTGAAAAATGTTGCAAGCATTGTTAGTTAATGAGCCAACTCTAATCGAGAAGACAGATACAGCTTTACTAATCAAATACCACTCAACTGCAAGAAGAGTCTAAGTCTAACTGCTGAAGAAACAACATCGTCACTAATGTTATAAACCAGTAAACAATAAATAAAAAGTTATAGACCCTTTACAATAGTCAGTGTGGTAGCTTTAGATTTGGAAAAGCTGAAATGAATTGAACAACCTCAACACATTATCCCCCACAAGAATTCCTCTTACTACAAGACAAGCAACGAACCTAAACTTCAACATCTAAGGCATGGAGTTGGTATAGACATAATCTTCATTCTCTAATACACTTTCTTCCGACCCACTACTTTCTTCCCTGCATTCACCCCTTTGCTTTTCACAGCCACCTGTCTGCATAATTAAATCTAGTTACTCCCAAAGAAAAACATTGATCAAACCCTATTCACATATTCACATCTCCATTTATCATTTGTGAGAGTATTTACGAGTTTCATTACAATTCTATTTACTTATAGAATGATAATGTATTACAAATTTGTTGATTTTTATAGTAATTAATAGTTTATCTTAAAAAACATAGATTGATATATATTGTTACTAGCAGTACACAAATTACACTCTTAACCTATTCCCATAAATTAAATCAACCAAAAACAAAGTTATCAAGATGTAGATTACAGAGGAGAGATTCAAACTCACAATAGTTGCAGAACTCCCAGAAGCCACAACTCCTTCGCTGATAAGTGCTTCCCCTTGAAAAACATACGTGACATTGAAGGTAAGCATCAGAAACAGAAACAAAGCAGGTATGAACAGTTTCATTGCATAGGACATAGCTACCCAGCCAGCCTATTCCAAAAGCTGTAGGGTTTATATATATTTATATGTGTGTGCGCGCAGAGGTAGAAAGGAGTAGCTATAGTAACAAGGAATTGAGGTTTTGAAAATTCAGGCGACAGCATTGACACGATGCTGATAGTTTATATTATTTATTGATATAATGTATATTGAATCAAGGGTGTTTCAGCATTCTTCTTTGACCTGTCCCCGGATTCCTCGGCAACATAGCTCGATCTTCAAGAACTAGGTTGGATGATCTTGGTCTTTTCTCACATCAAATAATATATATATAGCCACCCAACAGAGGTAAGAACAGATCCCACGTAAGACTAAAGATCTGCCACAAAATATTATATATTTAACCCATGTTTCATTATTTCACCTATTTTAACCATCAATCATCCCATTGATCCACCTTCTAACTTAAAAACTAATTTTGATTTCGAGTTTTTCTACCTTGAAGAATTCTTCGGAACGAACCACCTCTTGTAACTTCGAAGCTCTGCACATTATGCGAGTAAATCCTTAATGTTAGTGCAATTGGTACGTGGTTTTTGTTGTTGATAATCTTAAGGATTTTTTAATAGTACAATCTTAAGGATATAATAGTTCATAGTGCTCAACTTCTGTGTGTGTCTTCAACCAAAATAACTTAAAAGTCACGTTAGACACCAACTTGTGGAATGCTTTAAAGATAATGAAATCACCAAACCTTAGGTATTTGCAAGACCACTACTATATATAATATTTAAGTGTTTTCAATATTACAATAATGTATTTTCAATAGTTTACTATTATAATAATTGTTCTTTAATAAGACTGTTATTGTTTAGGGTGGCTGGGTATGAGGTATTTGAAAGACTAATTCCTTGTCTTATTTAACTAACGTTTTGAAAGACTGTTCTGTCCTGGTAGTTGTGGTATGGTTTTGTGCAGGTCTCATCGGTAAATCCTATCAGGCAAGGTTGGATTGAAGTTTGGAAGGTATTGTATGTCTGTGTAGGTTGTCTTGGTTTTTTCTTTTTGGCAGGGTAGGAATGTTGTTCTGGACTGCGATAAAGGAAGTGACTCTATGCATGATTATCGGTTTGGTGTTGGAATTTTTATGAAGTTTGAGCTGAAGCAAAAGGATATGTGGTTCTTTTGGTTACTGGTGTGGCCAGATTGGGAAGCTGTTTAAGTGTTTTTGGGGGTTTTCTGGCTTATGCATCCTCCTCGTAGGATTGGATTGTTGTTGTTAGTAATTGGTTTTTTTGGTACAACTCAGCTTGCTACAAAGATATGGTTTAGTTGTTTTGATGTTATGCCTTGTATTGGTTTGTTGTGCTTGACACTTGGGTATGGTACTTCAACCTGTTGCTAAGACTATGTTTTAGTTGTTAGATGTATTTAGTTGTTGGGTGTATGTTTTTGATTGAGGGTGTGACATATTTGGTGGGGTGAGGTAACAGTATTTGTTGGGTTTCTGTATTTTGTTTGGAATTTTATCTTTGATCTGTAATGTAATGTCTGTCGGATTCCTGGTTGACAGGGTACTAGAAAACTTGGTTTTGGGGTTTTGTATAAGGGTTGAGATACCTTGAAGTATTTCATTTTATTTTATTTATTCTTTGCTGATAAAAAAAAGACTATTGTTTAAAGACTTTTTTTTTATTTCATCAATCTATACTTTTTTTTTTCTATATTTTCAAAATTGAATTTTCAATATTTAAAAAAAAAATCCATATTTAAAAATAGTCGTGTATCACAGCATGAATTGTTTAACTTACAATGTAAAATATAATTTAAAGGTTAAAAATATTTATTT
>Ga0123341_1003256_pt1 | contig 13823 bp, 6 predicted proteins | sample Turbeapinknodule_FD_89959 | JGI IMG/M metagenome (GOLD analysis project Ga0123341, IMG submission 89959) | Root nodule microbial communities of legume samples collected from Mexico - Turtle bean Mexico pink nodule | ecosystem: Host-associated > Plants > Roots > Nodule | place: Mexico: Nepantla... | reverse complement strand
TGACGATACAATTCAATTTTATTGCTAAAAATATCTATAATACAACTTTTTTTAACCATTGTGTACATTTTTTTTTGTATAATTTTATATTCGTATTCTTACAACATGATAATTTTAAAAACATGTTGTGTTTTTATATAGTAACTATTTTCACTAGTTTATATAAATTAGATAAAAGCTCAAAATTGATTTATTCTATATGAAATAATTTAACAAAAATTGTCATTAGCTATTTTTATGTCACACATGTAGTGAAATTTATTTTTTACTTCTGTCATGGCTCAGCTGCATTTACAATAATAAAATAAAATTTTAATTCAGTCAACCAAAAACTATGATTAATTTTTTAACAAATTTCGTATTTTAATTCCATGAACTTAGATTCGTATCTCCTCCCAGAAAATTTCACCAAAATCGTTCTCCAGAAAAATTGTATCCTCATAAACGAGCTTCTATAACGAGAATTTGAAACATTCCTTGAATCAAAACGAGCTTCTATGATGAGAATTTGAAACATTCATTGAATCAAAACGCAAACGCTCTTACCAATGAGAAATTGAACAACATTGATCAATACATTAAGCGACGAAAGAGGCAACGTAAACAACATTATTTATTGCTGTAATCGGAAGCGTGAGATTCATAGTTTCTGGCACTAAAAGCGACACACGTGCGTACCTGAGTGGGACGCATGGCGGTTTCGAGGGCGGAGAGACGATGATCGAAGGAGCCGAGAATGGAGACCATGTTATCGGTGATGGTCTGGCTCTTGTGAAGTGACTCCTTCACGAACGTCGCTCTTTGACGCAGAGCGTCCATCGCTTGCGATATCTCCATTCAGATCAATTTTCTCTCAATTTCTTGTCACTGTTCATGAAATTTGAAAACGAAAACGAAAATGAAAATGAAAATGCACATTCGATGCAAAATTCGTGATTCCTTTTTTGTTGCTTCGGTGTGTGTTGGTTTCTTTCTATTCTCACTGTGTTTCCGTGCTCCTCGCTAAACGGTTAAAGGTACTGTGGGACCCTTTTTCGTTTTGATGTTACTTTCTCTATCCTTTTTTTTTTCTCCATCTTCACGTCAATTATTTTATAATTTCAAAAGCTCAATAATTAAAAAAAAAAAACACTGTTTACTTGCTTAATGACATTGTCTTTCATTCTTAGGATTTTTTTTTAATTTCCTTTTATTATTTCAAAATAAATTAATATAATTCCTTCCGAAATTAATTCTAGCAACGTTATAAAAATGACATTAAAAAGAAATAACAGCTTCAAAAAAAATTATCAACAGGGTAAACGTAATTGTATTACAGGACTCCTTATAATTTTGGAAAGGAATACCAAAGTTGTCAATAATAAATAAATAAATATATTTATTTTTCAATCATTACATCAATGTATAAAATTATCTTAAATTTATTTTCTAGTAACAATATTATTAAGAATTACACTTTAAGTTTAATTTTCTATGAAATATCTACTTTTATACTACAGGATTTTCAAGAGACTTCCTCATTTCAATAATATAGATTTATATGTGGAACTAAAAATTTATAAACATATTTCAATTTTACAAAATTAACTTATAATTTATATGTTACGAATTAATCTTATTTTCAAAGATTAATTGTAGTGGTAATAGTAAAATAATTATTTGTTTAATAAATTTCGGAAAAGAGTGAACTTATAGTTCTTAAAATGTGATTTGTTTACAACCTAGTTTGTAAACCCTAAATGGAAGTAGAGGGTAATTATTGATAAATGTAAGATAAATTCTCCTTACACCGTATCATTTTGACCTGTGCCCTATAAATAAAGTAAGTTTACAAAATTGCCCCCACTTATTTGAGGTCATTTATTTGGTGACAAAGAAATTTAGTAGTGTTTGTGTTGTGTGTTGAATTGGGGTTGTATATGAATTTATTTTATTGTTGAATACAATGGTTGATGATTATATGTAATGATGGTAATTATGTGAATGCACAAGGAGATGATGAGAACTAGAGTGATCTTCGCTAGTCTAAATAAGGAAATCTAGTTGCAATAGATGTATAGGAATATATGAGTTTTGGAAACATGAGTAATTTTTAAAGGAATGTAATAGATTTATTAGAAGTATTTGCTCTAGTACAACTAAAGGCTTGGTCTTAGGTTACTTTCAAGTCGTAGGCTGTGATTTTCTCTTTCTTAGATTGGTGTTTTGAACCTTTGGTTTGTATAAGGATGCTGTCATTGAGGTTTTCTTTTGGAAGAAGAGTGAGATCTGAAGGCAATTTTAAGCCGGTATTAATTAAGTAGGTTGTCTTTTTAGGTGGTGGCGGGATTGTGTCGCGGGAAACAAGTTTTGTTTATGTGTTTTGTATAAGAGTTTGACCACCCCTTAAATAGTTCATATTTATTTATTTTTTATTGTTAATAAAAAAAAAATAGAAACACGAAAACGACATTCACCATACCTGAATGTTGCCCCACCACTACTAAAAATTACCAAAAATTACCAACGCATACAAACTTCATTGTTGGAGCTTCATTATGTTAAATAAACGATAGAAGACAATTGTGACATTTTAAAATTTTGTAAGGAACAGGTTAAAAATGAGATGAAGTAAAAAGAATCAACCTAAATATAAATAAACACATTTATAATTATGAATCCAAAATGAAAATACATCGGCTTAGGATCTATCTTATCTTTTGTGACATGTTGATGCTGTTGAAGGCATTTTGTGCATTTCACACCACCACACTTTCTACTCATATTTGTTTTAGGAAATTAACAAAATCATTCAATTAAAAACATAAAAATAATGTTATTTATTAAAAATAAAAGAGAAATAAATATTTATCATGGAAAGTATATTATGATTTTACTAAAAATATTACCAAAAGTGAAAAATATTTATTTGAAAATGGGGAAAAATGTGAGTATTATAAAGAAAAAAATGGAAGTAGATTTATTTTTCATATTTATATCATAGGATTGTCTATTTTTCATATTACCAAAATGTTTTTTTTTCGATTGAATCAGGTTAAAACATAGGATTGTCTATCCAAAATGAAGACATAAAAAAGTTGCAAACTTTCGAACAAAGGGACCCAAAATTTGGGAGCTGCTGTGTGAGCAAATCACACAAAGAAGACTCACACAGCTTGAGGAGCATTTCCGGTGTGTTAGACTCTGCATACTATGGCAATGAGACGGTGCTTCGTAGGTTCTGGACAAGCTAACACCTCTGTCTTCTCTCTCAGCTTTTCCTCAATACTTCCTACCTTTCACTACAAACGTACCAGACTAAGGGAAAGGCGTTGCACTACCCATGTTATTTGCCATGCTACAAAGGTAGATACCCTTTCTCGTATTAACCCTTAGTTTCAGTTTTTTCAGGGAAAAAAACTTTTTTTTTGGTCGCCACTTGTGTGAACTGAATCCTTAAACCAGAGAATTTCAAGATAAGTTCATGGGACGTCGAAACATGTCTCTAATTTTTGTCATTTTAATCTTTGAATATATGTAAATGTTATCGCTTTTAGTCACACAAGTTTTTAAATTTTGGCTGAAGTAATTGACAGTGTACTTTCAAGATTCGTTTGTAAAGTTTTTCTTATCTACAGATACCAAGGTTACGAAATTATACCCTGTCGGACCCAAATGATGTTTTCCCCTTGTTTTTAAAAGACAACTTAGAACGGTGCAATAAATGATTTTATGGATGTTTTCCAATCTTGTTCTGATTGGTGAACTGTGAGAAATGAGATTACAAAAGTATAGAAACATGAAAAATGATACATAGACACCATATGATGGTAGTAGACACGAAGAGAGAGTAAGAGATGGAAGAGAGAATAATGTAGATATGATGTGATAATGAAAAAATAGAGAACAAATGACGAGTGTTAAACGATATAAAGTACAGAAGTGTGAAAATGGATGCCCGTATACTAGAAGACACTTTGAGAGAGAAAGAGACAGATCAGCAAATAGGGTAAGATATCACTGATGATATGACATGATTAGAAGAAAGAAATAGAGAAATAATTGTTAGTGTTTAACAATATATGACACTCATACTCATACACTAGTAGGCAATTTGAGAGAAAGAGACATGGGAGAGTTAGTGTAAGATACGATTCGTAATATAATGTGATGAGAAGAAAAAAGTTGAGAAAAATGGCAAGTGTTGATGAAGTGTTTGATATGTTGAGGTATCCAAATAATTATTCTTGATGTGTTTATCATATTGTACTAAGTTTTGTCTTTATTTTAATCAACTACGCCTTTGAGCGCCAGTTAATGTGATTATGACTCCAACACTGTATTATTTGCCGTGAAGTCAAAGGAGGAGCTTTTGGTGGTTGTTGGGGGTGGGGCAGCTGGGGTGTATGGAGCAATTCATGCTAAGACTGTGGCACCCCATCTTAGTGTTGTAGTTATAGAGAAGGGAAAGCCTCTCTCCAAGGTTTGTGTCATAGTGCCATCATGTTATTCAATTTCTGTGCAATGTTTTCATTCTCTACTGTTCTTATTGGTCTTCTCATTGGTACTGTCTGCAGGTGAAAGTTTCTGGAGGAGGACGGTGCAATGTGACTAATGGGCATTGTGTTGACAATATGGTAGTCCTGCTCTCCTTGTGAAGTTAAAAACATATATGTTTTCTTGTGGCATAGTCTGTTAACTGCCTTGCACTAGCATATCACTTTTTTGTTCTGAGAGCATTAAGAGAAATAGGGTAACAGAAGTTAATTTGGTGTTTGTAATCAACTGCAGGTGAGCAGGTCATTCTATTGGTTTCTTTCCTCTGAGGAATTAATAAATTGTCTGTTTTGGATATTTGTTTTGTTGTGTCTTGCATCTAATTACTTTATTGGATTACCATAATGGAAGCTTAAATGTTTCGAATATGATTAGTTTGTAGATTTTGGCAGAAAACTATCCCAGAGGGCACAAGGAACTGAGAGGATCTTTTTTTAATATACATGGTCCGGTGGATACAATGTCCTGGTTTGCCTCTCATGGAGTGGAGCTGAAGGTTGTCCTGTTGAAAAACCACTCATTACTTGTTTCTGTTTCAACTTTCAAGTGTACATTTCTGATTCATGATTAACTGCTCTTAGGTTGAGGATGATGGCAGGGTATTTCCTGTCAGCAACAGCTCTTCTTCTATAATTGATTGTCTCAATTCTGAAGTGAAGCAAAGGGGAGGTATGTTGTCCTCGTATGTTATGATTTTGGCTGTTTGTGTAATGTGGATTGGGTTGATGAAACATTGTATATTAAAAAACAACTGAGCTTTCAGTTATCCTTTATGCCATTAACCCCCTTCTGTCACTTACACAGTTTGATTCTTCCTCTGAAGTTAAATCCTGAATCCAGTTAAAACATTTTTATAGTTGGTAAATCATGCCTTTTTGTCTTTTAGTTTTCTCTGAATTTGAAGATTAGTTAAAGGTTCATAAGCCAAAATGTTACTATATGGTTATAGTAGTATAGGCAGAGATTTTAATCTGACAATTAATAGCTGCCAGTTCATCCCACATGGGTATAAGAGTTGTGATCTTAAGCACACATTATAAATGAAATGTTAGATTTTCTCTGTTTTTTTCTCCTATTTTATTGGCAATTGGATTTAGGATCTAGCTCAATCTCACAAAACTGACTTGTGTTGTGCACACTGTTAAAACTTTATAAGCTCTATCTATTTTAGTCATATATCTAGTTGATATGAAACTAAACTACCACCCTTGAGATTGAATTTGAGATAGATCCCAAAGAGGTTGCAACTAAGGTGGACTAGGGGTAACCACAATTAAGGTGGCTTTCCAACACATTTCATAACTTACTATGACCAAGAACATTTATTATCTCAAAAGCAGTGAAAGTTACTAAAAGTTAATTTTACCTAAAATACAATATATAGTGTAAAAAAATTATGGTATGAGATCATGCTCACATGTTGTTTGATTGCTTTCTCCTTGAACATCAGTAGGTTTTGCTTTATGTTACCAAATGATTGAGCTTTTGGAAAACATATCAAAAGGAGTTCATGTTCATGCCTATATCTTTTCATGTATTTGTATGAAAGTTTTGTTACTTTTTTCATATAATATATTTTTCTATTTTGTTGGAGTTCTCATGTGATGAGATTTTTTCTCCAGTTATATTATATACACTGGTTTGGCTATATTGTATTATAGTGGATTCTACGACACTATTTATAACTCATAATTCATTAAAATCCACTCTATATGAAGTATTCTCTCCACAAAATGGATGATTTGTTGATAACATGCTATATGTTCAACTTGGAAATACTAAATTGCATATTCCTAGATCCCTAGCTATATAAAACTCATTGATATAATATTATAAATTCTTAGAAAGGGAAATTTAAATTTAACTCAACCTCATAAAGTTGGCTTGTAAGATAAGAATTGCCTCCACTGTATATTGTATTTTGGCACTATCTCTAGTCAATGTAAGACTTTGATTTTTCCCGATACACTTCCTCACATCTAGCACTATTGGGCTTGATATGGGTATAACATCATAAGTGATCCTTTTAATTGATCTAGAACAAGCTTGGATATCATCTTACAAAGTAGTTTTGGTCTAACTCAACCCTTAAAAACTGGCTTTTACAGTAAGGTTTATATCTACTTATATACTATAATTTAGCCATATCTTCAGTCAATGTGGAACTTGAGTTTTTTCTAATAGAAGTTATCACATCCACTTCTGTTTGTGTTTTACCATCACTTGATTTTAAGATTTCTATGATGTACATTCCATTTGTCAATGCTGAAATCTGTATTCTGAAATAGTTTCTCTGCAGACAAGAAAAACTGTAGCAGCAATATCTATTTTATCTAGTGGCAAATTCCTTCTCGAGATTCAGCAGCACACATCTGTTCATGTTGAACGAGTTGAAGCTGATTATCTATTGATTGCTAGTGGTAGTAGTCGTCAGGTTGTGGTGGATAATTGATTTATTTGAATTAAGAGGCATTAATCATGTCATATTTTTTAAACCAGTTTCTTTCTGTCATAGGGTTATACTCTTGCATCTCAGCTTGGTCATTCAATTGTAGATCCAGTGCCAAGCTTGTTTACTTTCAAAATAGAAGATTTGCGTTTGCGGGAGTTGTCTGGGGTAAAGTATCAATTTGTGAAGTTCTTTCTGTATAATATTAAGAAACGTGAAGTTCTGTTTTCTTCTATAAACCTTTCTCTTTTTTTGCTTTTCTTGGCCTTGCCACTTTCTTTAGTATAGTTTTTCAGTATAAGCATGCTTATTTACTTTTTGTTGTGTTAATGGTAGTTGCTATCATTTTGTGAGTATAAGACTGAGAAAGGAGAACTTCAATGATGTACAGTATTATAAAGCTACTTTCACCATAATAGTGAGCGGTTACCAAGTTTACCGACTATTAGTTTTATGATGACAACAATTTATAATTTTTTATTTTGACAATGTCTAAAAATTTGATTTTAATTGGATCTGCACAATTGCAATTATATATTTATTATGTTTCAAGAATTCTTATACATATTTCAGCATTTGTTACGAATCATATCTTGTTATTTTCAAAATAAAGCACATCACTGAATCGGATTCAATGTGTATCCAATACAGGTATTATATCAATGCATCATAGTAGATAATTATGGGGAAAAAATCAGGATAAAGGGATTTGATATATGGAAATCAATCCAAATTAATGTGTGGTCTGATTTATGCTGTTAATATTAAGATTTGATGTATTAAGAATGTGTTGTATACTTGCATTTCCTTCTTTGCTTCCTTTTAGCTATAGAATTTATAGGAATAATTATTTCCCAGATATTTAGGCCAAATTAGTGTTCAGAAGTATTCTCCTATTCCTATTTATACCTCCTGATGTATTAGTTCTACATCAGTTAAAAATATATTCACTTTTCCACACATACAATGGTTCTGTGGATATTGAGTGCCTAATGTGTCAAAGTTTTTTGTATCTCTGAAAAACACTAGAATTGGTGAGAATATTGGCAGCACTTGGGTGTAAAGCAAATGAGTAGCTTTTTGGATGAGATACCATCTGGGAAACAAAAGGGTGAATGAGTTGCCAGCTAGCTCAATTTTTGTGACAGATGGATGAAGAGATGAGAAATCAGTTTCTTGAGAATTCACGGTTTTGGCTTCAATTTGATCACTACATGGAGACATTTACATTTTGTTCATTTACACACTGCATTCTTCATTTGGTCATCATGTTATGTGTATCAAGTAGGGAATTCAAACTCATTATGCATGATTAGTACTTATAATAGAGTTGTTTCGGTATAAATTTAGCTTCTTTTCTACTCTTTTATATTTGGTTTCCTTAACTGTCAGGTTACATTCCCTAAAGTCAAAGTGAGGCTAAAATTGGATAGTGTCCAAAGGAATATACCTAAGCTTACACAGGTATGCTTTGTTATTATCACAGATCAAAACTAGTTTACCCTGGTGCTGTTTTTACCACAGATTAAAAAGTGAAAAACATATTTTCAAATTTTAGGTTGGTCCCATGTTAATTACACATTGGGGGCTCAGTGGACCTGCTATTCTTCGGTTATCTGCTTGGGGTGCCCGTTTTCTATTCAGTTCAAGTTACAAAGGTAGGGAAAATCTTTCCCAATATGCTGAGTTTGGAATCTTTAAAACTTTTATAAAATTTAAATCAATTCTTCTATGAAACTTGTTGAGATAATAGTTTAGGATATGAATTCATTTTCAAATCATTCTGTTTAATATCTTCTAATGTTTGTAACTTTTGGTAGGATTTGTAAATCATTTTCACTCAAGCAAATTCTTTTCTATTCTGCAGTGTTCCAACATTTCCATATTCCTTTTACAGATATTGTTATAATTTGGATGCAGGCAAGCTTTTTGTGGATTTTATCCCTGACCTGCATGTGGAAAATTTGAAGTCAGTTCTTTCTCATCATAAGCTTCAATATGCGGTAAATTATGGCTCCTTGTGCTCTCTGCAAAATACTACAAACCTATGTTCCATTGTATTAAGTTGGACGTGGAAGGTGATTATATGATTTTGTTAATGAGGTTCTTTTCTTAGTCAGTTAATATTTGTAGCATAAATCCTTTTATCTTTCTCAACATTTTATTGGAAATTGAATGAGTCTGCAAAATGGGTTTCTGCATGTGTAGATGCACTCTATCTAATATTGTTGATTTAGCATAATAAAGTTGTATCAAGACAGCCACAATCATGCTATAGTTTTCTTCTTTCCTCAAATTTTCTTTTAATTGAGTTTAGGAACTTCCATTAATTCACTGTAAGCAGTTTGATCTAAGACTATTTCCATGTAAGTTTCGACCATCATGTCCTCCACTAAAAAATTACAATCACTTTGTGTTCAAATTGGTTTCACTAAGTTGTTTTGCCTGTGCCTTTGCAGAAACAAAAGGTACTTAATTCCTGTCCTCCTGAATTTGGCATAACAAAAAGATTTTGGAGCTATGTGCTGGAACGACAGGTTTCATAGCAATTCCTAGTTTTTTGATGGAAAAAGTGTGTTTTTGCCTTTACTTTCATTAAGCTAGGTATTGGTCACTACTTTTAAATTGATGAACTTAGTCCTGCAATTTTTAAAAATAATGAATTTACTCCCTCTTCATGCTTAAACTTAGCATCTGATAATGGTATTTTTTCTGCCAAGAATGTGTAGAGGAACTAAATTCAAGTATTTTCTAGAATTGGAAGACTATATTCATTAATTTGAGAGTGCAGAGATTAACATCTAGTTGGCTGAAAATATAGGTTGCAAAAATACATTCTCCTTCTTAATAATATTTTTTTCATGTGATGACAAATGATTGTTGTTACCTGAGGTGTCAGCCTAGCTGAGATGCCAAGTTGCATAGTGATGTTTAACATGAAAGTTTTTATAAAAAAAAAATAACATTCTCTATTAATATTGTAATGTAACTAAAAAATATTGACAAATTTATAAATAATGTTCATATGTAGGGTTTAAGTGGAGATGTCTTGTGGGCTTCTATCTCAAATAGTTCATTGATGTCCATAGGTTCTGTGTTAAAGAACTGCATATTTGAAGTGACAGGCAAGGTAAGGTTTCTTATCCTTTTCTTTAATGTTACTTAATTTTGTTCATATATTCTTGATTTAACATTTCTTCTGTTCTATCAAAGGGTCAATTTAAGGATGAATTTGTTACTGCTGGTGGTGTTCCCTTGTCAGAGGTTCTCTTTCTTCACTTTCTCCTTCTTCCTCCCTACCCTAGCTTCCATTAATTAGAAATATTATTTAACTGATTTTTTTTTTTTAATTTTTCTAAGATTTCGCTTAATACAATGGAAAGCAAAGTTTGCACACGTCTATTCTTTGCTGGAGAGGTACATCAAATTTAAAAATTGTCTTTTATTTCAACTTTTGAAGTAGAACTAGAGAATGTACAACAAATCATACAACAGTTGTTTGTGTACATTATTTATCACATATAGAAAGATAAACTAAAAAATGTTGTTGTATAAAACATTAGGGTCTTTCTAACCTATGCCCTTAGGTACTAGTTAAGGAAACTTTTATTGGAAATCATATGGAAGTGTATTAAAATGTCATAGGGGAACACATTTTTCTCTGCATTCCTATAAAAAAACTTCTCTTTTAATTCCTTAACTAATCACTACAAAAAAAATCATTAAATTGAAATCAATTTCAGAGATAAAAAATAATTAGTTATTACGTTGACTAAAGTAGATCCTATTTTAGAAACTAAATTTTTTTTTGGTATCTAAATTAATTTATATTATTGATAAATAGTTTATAAATTGGTATCTAATTAGCTACCAACTTTAGAATCTAAATAATTGGTGGCTAAAACTTTGGTAGCTAATTAGATACCATTTAGAAACTATTTATCAATAATAAAAACTAATTTAGATACCAATAATTTTTTTAATCTCTTAAATAGTATCTAATTTAGTCAATATAATAACTACTTTTTTTGTCTCTAATATTGATTTCTATTTAATGATTTTCTAGTAGTGAATAGTTAAAGAATTGCCAAAACTATAAATTGTTGCATGTGTATCACATATCAAACTATGCTGCATGATAATGCAATATTAAATGTTTATTATGCAGATACTGAATGTTGATGGGGTAACTGGTGGCTTCAATTTCCAGGTAAATAAATACATGTGATTATAGTAATGAAGGCTTAATTGACATATGATTATTGACAACCAGCAATTCCAATTTCCCAAGTTATTAATAGTAAAATCTTGTATTCATACATGTTGAATGTTCAATTCTTACCACCATGAATGACATTTTTTTCTGTCTTGAGGTATATTCTTGTCTGAAATTTCTCTTCAACTTCAATTGTCATTGGATATTCTTGTGCTTTTTTGTTGCCATATTTGACATAAAATAGCATAAGCCATATGGTTATTCCAAGCATATACTATATACTATAAGTATTAAAAGAAAGATTCCATCAACCTATGGTGTCATGGTAGCTAGTAGTAAAGTTCATGAAATTGATGGTTATTTTATTTCTATTAGAATTTCTCTATAAGTTTCTTTAAAAACTTTATTTTTGGTAGGGGGAGGGGAAGGGTTTGCTATGCTAAAAAATATTTTCTATTTTAAAAATTATCAATTTTCCTAAAAGTCTAAAAAAAAGCTTGGTAAACAACACTAAAAAAGTCTTCAATTGAAAAGGTCAATGTATTATTGACACTTAAATGGAGTTTTATGTGGTTTTTTTTTTCTTTTATAGGAAAAAAATGGACAGAAATAACTAGGTTAAATTACAATTTTAGTTTTTTTTAAAAAAATTGATCTGCAATTTTGGTCTTATTTTTTTCTGTGACTTCAGTTTTCAAATTTAAAAAAGTCCCATTTTTTGCATTTTATTTCTTTTATTCTAGTCTAATGAACTCTAGACATTAGATTAAGAAACAGTTTAATATACTAAAATGCAAAAACAAATGTATGAAAAACTAAGGATTTGAACCAAAATTATCAATTTTCTAGAATCTGGAGATCAAATGAAATATCATATGCCTCTGTATGTGTATATACAGCATCATAATTTAGCATAATTTGAGGGTCCAGTTTTCCTCAGAACCATTGATTGAATCATTCACTTTGGAATAAAAAGGAAAAGGAGAACAACTTTATGACTAATTGATTGATGATTAATGGTATACTGAAAAGTGTGATGACTCAGTTTCTTCATCCATTTTCCTTTGTTCTGTGTGCAGAATGCTTGGTCAGGAGGGTTTATTGCAGGAACCACTATTGGTAGATTAGCACTTGGATCTTGTCTAGGTTTAAAGTAAATGCAAATTTGCAAATTGCATGCTTTTGTTGGCAACTTGGTCTTTCTTTTTTGGGTGTCAATGTACTGCATTTTCCTTTTTTAGCTTAAGCATACTTTGGTGGATGAGATTTGATATGAAAAGTTCTTCAAAAATCAGATTCTTATACTTTTAACAGTCTAAATCATACCAAAGGAGAACACTTAAATGCAGTATCCACTGAGTCATTGTACTGTTAAAAATTGATCATTCATTCATATAACAAAGATTTACATTATAAAGTATGTCTTAAAATGATGAAACTTCAATTTTATTGTATAATAATTAAAGCTTGTATTCAAGTTTTCTTTAATAAATAAATGGTGTACTTAGTTTAAGTTTGTTTAAATCAAGATTAGGCTTTTACTTTTTGCACCCCTATTTTTAACTTGCACTCTCCTAATTTTTAAAATTACTAATTTATCTTTCTTTAAAGTGATGACTCCTGAATTACCTGTTTTAGAAATTTTTCTGCAACACATTTTCTGAAATTCGTGAAATATATTTTTTGGAACATATTTTCTAAGATTTCTCGAATAAGATTTCTGAAATAAAATTTTCAGAATTTATGAAAGAAATTCCAGAATATGATTTTCTAGAACAAACTTTTTAAAATATATATAATACGTTTCATAATGTAACTTTTTGATTTATTAAATATTAAAATACATTTTACATTTGATAGTAATTAAAATAAAAAATAAAATTCAATAAACTAAAATTAAACAAAAAATTTAAAATTAAAACAATTTAAATTGAAAACAATTCAAATGCATAAAGTTTTCTATCCAACTACGCACTCACCAACTCAAATTACACTTTTCACGGAATCTAAGAATTATAGATTTATTACCTAAGAAGTTAAAACAAAATTAGGTTTGAAATTGTGTTTTTAATTTTTAAAAATCCATAAATCCTATACCTATCTATTTAAAAAAAAATAAAAAATACCCAAACATTAATTGAAATATACACAAACTAATATGACAGTGACAAAAGTAGGAGGAAAAAACGAATCTCTTCCTTTTATATATTAACAAACAAAAAGTGTTTAGAGGAGAGAAAGAAAGTGAATGAAAAGCTTAAATAATAGATAAAAAGAAAAAAAAAGAAAAGCTTATGTATTTTGAAAAATTTATATTTCATCCATTTTTTCTCATATTATTATTTTTTTTAAAAAAATTATCCAAATAAACCGTCCTTAACATTATTTACTTAACTATATTCATCCACTTTGAGAATTTGAGAATTTGGAATTTGGTAAGGTGAATGGTACCATCAAAATCTACTCTTCTATTTTTTTTAAATTTAAAATTTAAAATTAGACTATAATTTAAAGAGGGTCGAATTCAATTTTTACATCAAAATGGTAAAAATTTGACTTAGTAATTATGAAAATGGTTAAAAAAAATTATTACGAGATTAAATAAGTTGTACGTGGTCACAC
>Ga0123341_1003255_pt1 | contig 13823 bp, 13 predicted proteins | sample Turbeapinknodule_FD_89959 | JGI IMG/M metagenome (GOLD analysis project Ga0123341, IMG submission 89959) | Root nodule microbial communities of legume samples collected from Mexico - Turtle bean Mexico pink nodule | ecosystem: Host-associated > Plants > Roots > Nodule | place: Mexico: Nepantla... | reverse complement strand
ATATATGAATAATAATTATTTTCTTCTAACCATCACATCATTTACAAATTTCAATAAAATTTTCTTACTAAAACAATAAAAAAATATTACAAGAACAACCAAGATTATTGATCTTGAGCCTTACAATAACAAACAACACTCTTAACCACACACCGATTAAGAAACTCTATCTGAATTTGTTTACAACACAATACAGTAAAAAAGAATAAAGTTTGAATACACTTGAGTTTAATACAAATGAAGAACAACAAAATTGATAGTCCTAAAACCTTCTTCACATCACAACAATGATCCAAGATCCAAATGTAATATCTCAAAATGATTTTAAAATAGTTTGTTTTTCTCTCTCAAAAAGTGTTATTTTAAATGATCAGAAAACATATTTATATTAGCAAAGAAAGATTGTTAAAACAGATTGATCATTTAATAAAATCAGTTGTATCAATTAAAAACAATTTGATTAACATAATATAATTTTGTTTAAATCATTTAATTGATGATGAAAATAACTAATTGTTTTCTTTTACAGATGAAATCACTAGATAAAAAATCTGGTTCATCTAGCGAAATAACTGGTTGATTTCACTTAACAGAAAACACACAAAGAAAACAATTTTTTTTTTAAATCCTTTAAAAACCCTAAGTGTTTTCAACTAGTTAATACGATAAATCAATATGTTAAAATACTTATTATAGTCAACAAACTTCAATAGAAGTAATTTCAATTGATTAATATACAAATCAAACTAATTAAAATAAACACATATTTGGAAAACAAAATATTTAAATGAAATTTCAAATCAGGTTTACTTGGACCATACTTAGATGCGAATTTATACAACAAAATCTACCTAACTAGACACACACACACAACATATCTTCAAGACAAATTTGGAAATCATCAAAACTTCTTTATTGAACAATCTCTCCCGATTTGACGAAGACAAAACTTCTGGTGTTGTGTTGTAGATTTTGCTACAAGGAGATCTTGCAAAATAGAAGGAAAGATCAAGCAATCCATAATATACAAGCATAGCATGACATCCAAACATAGATTATGCCGAACCACACTTTCTGCCAACATAAACCATACAATAGCAAAATTATGCATAATTTAAAAAATAATTTAAAATATTACAAACCAACATCCCAAATATTCTCTCCCTTTTACCTTCAACAAATAGATAGAGAAAATATCAAAGAAGTGTTTAGGAAATGTTTTTGATAATCAGGAATACCTAATTCATTTAGCAAGATATTAAATCTATCTCTAGGAAGAGGTTTTGTAAAAAATATCCAATAAGAGTTATAAGAGAATTAGAAGAATACCATAGACCAACAGTGTTTGTTCCTTTGAGGTATTTAAGGATTTTTTTTAGCAGTAATGAAGTGAGATTCCTTAGGATTTGATTGGAATCTTGCACATAGACATACAACAAACATGATGTTCGGTCTGCTTGTAGTGAGGTAAATAAGAGATCCAACCAACCCTCTAAACTTAGTTTGATCTACAAAGTTTCCAATAAGATCAACATCCATGTAACAACTTGTAGACATAAGTGTTGCAGCCTCTTTGAAGTTTTCCATTTCAAACTTCTTCAGAATGTCCCTGCAATATTTGGTTGGACTCTAGAAGATGTCATTCTTCATTTGTTTGACCTGCAGTCCAATGAAGTGCCCCATCACGAACATCTCAAACTCCCCTTGCATAGCTGATACAAATTCTTCACAAAGGCTATCATTAGTGGCTCCAAAAATTATGTCATCAATCTAAACTTGATCTAGGATAATATCAAAGATAGACTTTTTAATGAAAATAATCTTATAAATTTTTCCTCTCTCATATTCAAGAGATAAAATAAAATTGCTAAGCCTTTCATACCATTATCGATGAGCTTGTTTCAATCCATACAAAGCCTTTTTAAGTTGAAGACATGATCACTTGTGATTTTCAAAAACCAAAAGGTTGAGAGACATATACTTCTTTATTGATGAAACCATTCAAGAATGTGTTTTTCACATCCATATACCAACACCCTAACTGACTTGAGCGTTGGAGTGCCTTCTGCAGGTACCATCCCCACCTGCGGAGCAGGACGACCGAGAGGAACGAAGCACATCAGGAAGTGTGAGCATATTAAGGAGTTTAGAGAGTATCAGGACGACCGAGTATAGGAATAAGAGTAATCGTTCTCTAGGTCCCCAAACCCTTAAAATACCAGATTCATCAAGTTGTTTATAGAAACCCAAGAAATTTTGTTGAACATCAAATCCGCTCAAGCTAAACTATCATCGGATGAAAAGGTTGATCTCTGGACAAGGTTCGCTCAAGCTAATGGCAAACCGCTCATCGAAAAATTAAATTAACAGGTATGTTTCTAATTCGCTCCAACCATTCACATTTCACTCATGTTCAATACCAATTTAGAATCTAAAGTAGTTAATAGCTAAAACCTTGGTAGCTAATGTTAGATGTCAATTTAGAAACTAGTTTATAAATTTTTATTAATAATAGAAACTACTTTAGATACCAATAATTTTTTAGTTTATAAAATAGTATCTAACTTAGTTACTAAAGTAGCTAATTATTTTTTGTCTCGAAAATTAGTTTCTATTTAATGATTTTCTTGTACTTAAAGGCTCACTGTGTTGCAAATGATTGTCATAAAACTGGGAAGGTTGCTTCAAATATGACTCACAATGAATCTCATTGTTGTACTATTGATCATGATGAAGTGAAAAATAATTTCCATATGAAAGATGGTTTAGTATAGAAACAAAATCCATATTAATTTCAGAATCAAAATCGGGAGAAATATGTAATGAAAAACATTTAGACGCTTTATCATTATACTGTTTATTCTGAAAATATATTTTTTAATAATAATGTGATTAGTGATAAAATTGAAAACTATACAAGTAGAATGGGAAAAATAGAGTTAGATATGCAGACAAAATAAAAAATATGTAGATACATAAAAAAAGTATGCAAATAAAGAAGAAAACTAATAACCAAATTCAAATTGGATTCCTCAGCAACATCGCCAAATTTAATAACAGTCAGTTTGCATTCAAATTAAATGGAATTCAAGTTCCACTGCAAAGACCATCTAACAACAATGTTAGATCGTCTAACACCAAAAAAAAATTGATAGTGTAGATATGGTCAAATGACTCCAAGTTGTAAATTCAGTCAAATATTGTTCATAACATATAAAATTAGTAATAATAGTAAAGTAAAGGGAGATATTTAATTTCTTGTGCAAAAAAGTAAAGTAAATGATAAAAAATAGTTGAGCAAGGAGGTTAACTCCAAGTTTATTCACCATGAATTCCTCATTGGTTATTCTAAGATTATCATCCTTCAATTCTCACACAAATGTAAAACTTAATCAAACAAGTGTCAATCAAATAAAACATAATCTTATAAATAAAATAAACCTCTAAATGATGCATTTAGTATTTCAGTCGTTTCCAAGCATCTACCTTGTGAGGTGTTTTTCTTTTACCTATTAAACTAAGAAAACAAGAAATTGATTAGAACTAAGTGAACTAATAAAGAATTATAATTAATGAAAATAATTGAATTCTCAACAAGCGTTGAAAAATAAATTCCTTTGATAGAAACTAGAATTCAAAAACACTAGAGGATTAAAACAAGTTGTTACAAAAAAATTAAAGAACAAAACTTTATTGAACAGAACCTTAAAATTCAACGGGAATTGATTAGGGAATCAATCCAAAAGGTTTAGCCTTCCATGAGAAAGACGAAAGTAAAAGAGAAATAAATCTAGGTTTACGAGCATTATTTGGCTAGGAAATTTGATGCCCATATTCTTCCTTTGAAGTCTCTTTTATAATTTTTTTTATTTGCACAAAATCGAATTCAGAATCTATCTCAGGATATTGTTTTACAATTATCAAATGTTTCCTTTCTCTGTTTCAAATTTTTCAGCAGATATCTTCTTTCCCATTCAGTCGTATATCTCATTCTTGTTTATCTTCCAAATGTATTGTTTCCAAACTTGATTTAGATTTGCGCATTGATTGTAATTAAGCTCATCATTGCTATGAAAGATATTGCAAAAGATTTATGTGAATAAAATCTTCAAAGGATATTTGTTTTGTTTTTAACACGTTTTACAAAGCGGTTTTTTATCACATAATTTGAGAGAACCTCCTCAAAAATAAGGTTTAATTGGTTTCGATTCTTGCTTCCTTATAAGATAATGGAATCACCAAATCAATATATTTCTTTCCCATAATGAAGCATCCATTAGTACACGCTTTCGAAAAGACCGTCTAATGGCTTCAAACATAGAAAGTGTCTAGTCCTTCCATAACCAAGTTTTCCAATCTTTAAAGTAAAATAATTATTCTCTGGAAAATCTTCCACATCTTCACTAAGAATAAATGAATTCGAATCTTTCTCTTCAAAGCAACTTTTCAGCTTTAGATTCTCTAAGGAGACCTTTTGTCTTTCTTCAATGAGACTTTCTAAACTTCAACACATTGTAATTCTTCACATGAGATTAATAAGGTCCAAAATCTCTATAGATGGTTAAGATCAAGATGAGAGCAAAATGTTTTTAAAAGTCATATTTAAGCAATGATTCTAATTATGGTCCAATTTTATCCAGTTACGGGAATCTCATCTAAAAAACAGGATTTTACTCTCAGTTCCACTATAAGAAACTAATGATATACGCTTTAAGAGTGAACATAAATGTACCCATCACTCGCCAAGATCAAACAATCATCGGAATGTCTATCTGATATCAAACAATCATCATAACAATTGTTATCAAAGGCTAAATGGTCATAGAAAGAACACTCACTGAGATCAAGTGATTATTAGAACAACAATATCTATCCAAGATAAATGATCATCAGAATAATTATTATCCTAGACAAAACGTTCATTGGAAAAAAGTAATACATAATCATTGTTCGAGATCAAACGACCCTTGCAATAATAATGCATATCCAAGATCAAACGATTATTGAAACAAAATTATTAATCAGGATTAAACGATCTTGAGACAATTACTATCCAAGACCAAACGGTCATTGGAAACAAGTTATCAGTGACCAATATCAAACGATCAGTAGAATAATAGTGTTTATCCAAGATCAAATAATCATTGAAGCAAAATCGCTAACCGAGATCAAACGATTATCGGAAAAATTGCTATTCAAGACAAAACGGTCATTGGAAAAAAAACATCTAAGAGCAAACGATAATTGGATTAAATGATCATCAAATCCAAGCTATACACAATCACTATCTGAGATCAAACGATCATCATATCAAAGTTATATAGAATCATTATCTAAGATCAAACGATCATTGGAACCAAGCTATATAGAATCGCTATCCAAGATCAAACAAATATTGTAACAAAGTTATACAAAATCTCTTGAAAAGAAATGACATGACTATCATAATCCGACAAGTTTTTTTGAAAATAAACGACCATCTCAAAGTAATATAACTTACAACAAATAAAATATCATCAAATCAAAATAATCTAATGAATAATTGCAAAACACTAGAACTCATTCATTCATTAAATCAATCCACATGCACCTTATTTATGGATTTCAAACTTGGGGGAGTTATATTCCTACCCATATCCAAGATATACAAAGATACATGTAATAATATAATTCAATCAAATCGAATGCAGTTCAATCAAATCGGATGCAATCCAATCTGTATCGGTTGGAGCTGAGTGGACCAAGTCACTCAGTATCAGAAGCCAACCGATAGGATATATTCAATACATTTAGGGATGGAAAAGCGAGCCAGCCCGCCCCACATAGGCCTGCCCTGCACTTGGCCCGCCCCGCATAGTGACCGCGGGCTGGATTTCCTGTCCCGCCCCGCATAAGGGCCAACCCGCATAAGGGCAGTGAAGCGGAGCGACGTGAAGCGGAGTTGTAGGCGGTGCAAAGCAGAGTTGCAAGTGGAGCGGAGTTGGAGGCGGCAGAGTGAAGCAAACGAAATGGAATAAATATATGGAATGAATGAAAACGGTGCAGAGGAAGAAAACCTAGCGTTTTGGAAGGTATGAAAAAAACTATTTTCTCCACTCCACCACTGCCAAGTCAGCATAATCTTTTTATTATTTTTTCGTGGGTTAGTAGGCCAGCCCACCCCACCCCGTTGTTGGATCGTGCAGGTTATGTAGGGCGGGCTAACACGAGTCAACTGGTTGAAAATGTAAGCCCGTCCCGCGCTTTTCACTAATAGGTCGCGGGCCGGCCCACACGGCCTGCCCCGCTTTTTCATTCCTAAATACATTAAGATAAAATAAAGAGATATGTGATAAATCAGGTAATATGCTATAAATCTGGTAACACGCAATAAATCAAGTAATGTTGTTTTAGCAAACATATGCGAAAGATATGCATTAAGTATGACCCATAAGCGAATTAGTCCATTATGAGCACTATAAATAAGCATTTTCACACAAGAGTAAGGTACGCTTTTATCAATATATCATTCACTCTTATACCGAGGGCACTTACTTGATCGTTGGAGAACATTTTACAGGTTTACTCCCGACTGAGTACCGGGAGAGAAACTATAGGAAGGAAGAAGAAGGAGGAGTGACCGAGGGACGGGAGGTAATTGTTCAAGCCGGTAGCAGATACTATCTAGGCCTTATACAAGTACAATTGCCGCCCACCGTGGGGCCGAAATAGTATTGAAGAGTAGCAAATGGTATCAACAAGGTAGATGACAAGCGAGAGAATGATCGAGGTCGAGCAAATGGCTATGTTATAGAGAGAGATGGCGGAGATGCGCCGGAAGAAAAAGGAGAAGATGCAAATCATGTGCCAGAAGAACGAGGAGGAGATACAAATCCTCCAAGAATAGAATGATCAAATGAAGCAACAAATGGTTGGGATCATACCTGAACCAAGGCCCCAAAGGCCAAATTCGGAAGCCAGAAGACCAGCCTCCCCGGAATAATCCGAGGACACACAAAATCAAGAGAGGACGACCATTCTATGAACTCAGACTCATCAATCATCCAGGCTTCACCAATCGGAACACACTATTTTTTTGGAGGAAAAACCTAAGAGACATCCCTTTATTGATCAAATCATGGAAGCACAACTTCCTCCTAATTGGAAAGGTTTGAACATTGACCGATATGATCTTAATCAAATGCAGACTCAATGTGAGGTAATCGAGAAAATGATTGTTATTATTTAAATTTGTTTTGATATTATTCTGAAGATAAAAAATATGATTGCTATTATTTAAATCTTTTGTGATATTATTCTAAATATTAAAGATATGTTTGTTATTATTTAAATCTTTTGTGATATTATTCTAAAAATAAAAGATATGATTGTTATTATTTAAATCTGTTGTGATTTGATTCTGAAGATAAAAGATATGATTGTTATTATTTAAATATATTGTGATATGATTATGAAGATAAAAGATATGATTGTTATTATTTAAATCTGTTGTGATATTATTCGGGTGAAAAAAGACGAATGAGATCGGCCAAAACTCTATAAATAGAGGATGACCCTCAAAAAGTAAGATAAGTATGCAATACATACTACACCAATATATTTTATGCTCTTACTGACTTGATCGTCGGAGTATTGTCAACAGGTGAGGCCCCTCCCATCTAATTATGACTTCCACACATTTAGGATATTTTCAATTATGATGAAATTTCGAACACCATTTGGTCAAGGAACCTTTGCCTGAACATGACAATCCCTCTCAATACCCAAAGACTCAGATTGGTCAAGGAAGTTTTGTCTTAACATGGAAATCCCTCCCAACGCCTCAAGGCTCTGCTCGGTCAAGGAAGGTTTGCCCTAACATGGCAATCCCTTCCGATGCCCTAAGACTCAGCTCGATTAAGGAAGTTTTTCCTTAACATGGGAATCCCTCCTGATGCCCAAAAACTCAGTTCGGTCAAGGAAGCTTTGCCTTAACATGGCAATCACTCCAGATGCCCCAAGGCTTGGCACGATTAAGGAAGTTTTGCCTAACAATCGACAATCCCTTCCGATGCCTAAAAATCTCTACACTACGACTAAGGAAGCTTTGCCTCAACGTGACAATCCCTCTCGGATAGTGATAAACCAAATAGTTAGCTCGGGTAAGGAAGCTTTGTTTGAAACAACAATCCCTCCCAACAACTTACCTAAAAAAGGTTTTTAATCATACCTACATGGTCGGATCATTAAACAAGAAAAACGTAAGGTAAAGCAAACAATCAAAATTCAACTTATTAAAGTGATTAGAGTAAAACCTAGAAAAGTTCGAAATGAACCGTTATTTATAGATTTCTTATCATGAAAGGATGAAACGTTGTCTTGTTCTCAATTGTTGGATTCACTTTAATCCAATGAGTTCAAATGGTTGGAGCACGAAACGACACAGTTAGCTAAACAGTTAAATCTTCTAGATAAAAAATTAGGTTAAACCCGAACGAAGTGTTGAGTGACGTTCCAATCACCACTGACACTGCAAACCATTAATGATCAAAATTGTCACTTCCAACCTCGAGACACCAAACGATCACATCTAGGCTCTTCTGGAAGGTTCTCCCTTGAGCCTAGGAGCCAAGTGTACCGGTTAAAGTCGAGTGGACCAAGTCACTTAGTATCAGAAGCCGACCAGTTGAATAGATTCAATACATTAAGATAAGATAAAGAGATACATGATAAATCAGGTAATATGGTATAAATTCAGTAACACGCGATAAATCAAGTAATGTTGTTTTGGCAAAGATGTGCAAAAGATTGCACTAAGTACAGTCCATAAACGAAATAGCGCATTATGAGCACTATAAATAAACATCGTCACACAAGAGTAAGGTACGCTTTTATCAATATATCATTCACTCTTATACAGAACACTTACTTGATCGTTGGAGAACCTTTTGCAGGTTTACTCCCGACCGAATACCGAAGAGCGAGTACGAGAAGGAAGCAGAAGAAGGAACGACTGAGAGACGAGAGGTAATTGTTCAAGTCAGTAACAGGTACTATCTAGACCATATACAAGTACACAATCAAATTAAATACAATCGTATAACTTAAATATTTATATAGTAATAACTGATTGAATTAAAAAAAATTGAATTGTATTTTTATATATTTTAAATATCTCAGTCCAAACCCAAAAGGACTTATAGATATAGATAAATCTCATAGTACTCACTCAATTCTTATATTTATTTATAAACTTATAATTTTTTATGTTTTTATTTGAGTGTTAGAAAAATTTTCTACAAATAAATATTTCCTCATCCTTTTCGACAAAACTTAACTATCATACTTCATAGTGATAACTCGTAGACAAGTAAAACATCTTCTACTTCGAAAAGACCAATACTCTTTTCCCGTAAGAATAATTATTTGTTTAAAATTTCACTTAAGGAAATTGTGTTCTATTAAGCTTCTATGAAAAAATGTAGCACAATAGGCACAACTTTTTATTTGTATATTTCAGTTGAAATAATATCTCCTTTTAATAGCAGTGAAATTTAATATCCAAAAATTGTATATTTTTATTAAAACGAATTAATTACCATTTAATTATAAAGTTACTTTTCTTAACAGTAGCTGAATTAATTGTTACACTTTGTGTCATCATCAATTCAATTTTAATCTTTAAGAATTAAGATTACAGATAATTTGATTACTATTAAAATTAGTAACCTGTGCTGTTATTATCATAATTAATTTGATTTCAAATATAAAGATAATTTATATCACAATTAATTTATTTTTTAATTAGAATGTAAATTTTTTTTAAAAGTAGCTTCTATACTTAATTAAATATACAATATAAATAATTTCCCTTGTGACTTTATTTATTATTTTGTTCACTTTTTTTTTGTTTCTTCTTTTTTTAGTCACTTCAAATAAAGTTGCTGAGTGTCTATTTATCTATTACATAAAAAAAATTGTGAAATCAAGTTGTTACAGCAGATAGGAACATGTTTTCGTCTCATTTTATGAAAAGAAAATTAGGAGTGAACTTAAAGAAAGAGGGATTGAAAAAGCAATCCCCAAAGTTTAAACTTGTTGATGGGCCTGTTCATTATATACCCAAAGTTTAAACTTGTTGATGAGCCTGTTCACTATATAGAAAAAGGCAAGTTCTTCCTAAACCCAATCATTTTTAACCTTCACCCAACATAATTTTTTTATTTTCGAAAATATCCTTAATTCCAGAAATGAAAATCCATAACTAAAAATAATACATTTCGAAAAAGTATATCTAGAATTCAAAATTCAAAATCTCATTTTGGATAAAAAAATCCATAATACATATAATTCGTTCCAGAAAAAAAAAATCCAAAACATTCCGAAAAAGAATATTCGTAATGTATAACCTTATTTATTTAAGGATATTTTCTTCTTTTCATACTAAAATTGGGTGTTTATATGGTGCAGGAAGTAATTGTCATACAAAAACTGTGGATGTTCTGAAATGAGACATCAAAAGCACATATGTAATATCTCATAAATAAAATCAATTAATGAATTCGATTTTTTATTTATTTTTTCTAAAACTTAAAGTGTATAAATTGTGTTTTGGTTTATGAAAAAAAAAATCAATTTATTTGATTTTACTCTTCTTTTCTTTTATAAGTATTTTAAAAACTCGACTCAAAGCATGCCCACATATTTTTAGTTTGTTAAAAAACATTCATAATAATGCTTACCTGAGTGAGTTACTTATTTTAATTTTGTGGCCTTAAAATGTTATAAGTTTGCTCCACATAAAAATTCACTCAAATATTATTAAATAAGTATTTAACTCAATTTGTGAAGCTTTAAAATTGATCTCATACTAATATTCATTTATCTTTTCTTTAACTTATTTAATTCGAAACAAAATACTTTTTAAGCAATGTTAACTATATAAACAACTGTTCTTATATAAATAATGTCACATTTATTAACTTTAAGTCATTTTTCTAAAAAGAGAACTATTCCGTTTTACACATTTCAGCAAGTGTTTTTAAAAGATAATTTCCATATAGCATTGGTGAAAAAGGTTTTCCAATTACTCTAAACACGGTGTTTAAATTAATAATTATAAAAGTCATGACTATTGTAAATCGAACACCTATATGAAGATATTGCAAATGGGATTTTGAACCCTAAAACCACATTTAGAAGATATTGCAAATGGGATTTTGAACCCTAAAACCACATTTAGGAAGGGAGTTACGCTCAACTTCCTTTCTTTCTCAAGTAATTTGGAGAACGTTGCAAGGTCTTGGGTGGTTGGTTCCTCTATTCACGCAGGTCTTCCTCCATCACCAGCAATTGCTCCGTTTCCGACGACCATGACCATGGAATAGTTACGCTCAACTAGGGTTTGAAAGTGCGGTAGTTGTGATTTCTCCATCTATAAATATCACATCCATTTGCTTTTGAAGATGCATCTCTCTCACTCACCTTCTTCATATTCTTCACCCACCACAGGAGATCCTTTGTTCTTCCTATTACCTTTTCTTATTTTTCTCTTTCTCTCTTATCATTTAATATTTTACTTTATTATAATATTGTTGGGTTTATTATTACTCTTTTAAAGAGTAACTTGCTAATTCTGATCTTCGAAAATTTCTAAAAGGTTCCTCTGGTATCCTGAAGGACTTGCGCAATACACCGCGGATAAGTCCTTACGGACAGTGATCACTCACACCTCGAAAAATCAATTTTATTTGTATTTTAAAGTCTCATTTATTACAATCATAATTGACAATGTAAAAAAAAATACTTAATTAATAAAATATTTATTCGACATCTTATCATTTCATAAAAAAATAGATTATCTCTTATCAAGATGAATTATCATTATATTTTTTTAAATGATTTTAAAACAATAATAAAGTATTTGTTGTTGACTATGACATAGCCAATGATTTTGAACTCATCTTCCTCTCAGATACAGCTTTACGAGTATATAATAAAAATGCTTATCATGTTTTATGTCGTTTTTCAAACTGAAATTGAAATTAAAAAAGTTTTGCAGGTTGCATGTGGAATTATGAAGATTAGCTGATATATAACGTAACGTAATATATAAATTTAATGCCAACTAATTATTCAGTACCATGTTTCTTGAGAGAATATGGACAGAACTAACACCTAAGTATGACAGAACAAGGGCCACCACCATTCAGATCCAAACATGCAACTCAAACACAATTTTCTGTATTTTTCTTGAATTAAATTGTTCTGCCTCATGGTCATATTTTCTTAGGTCACATGTATTTTCAATATAAAATTTATTTATATATATTTTATAATTTTTACATGAATTAATTTAGAATATAGAAAAAATATTTTTTACCTTTTGAAAGTGCTTATTAAAAAACTTAGTTTATCAAAATTTTAGTCAGTATACATACACTTTTAGTTTTGTTTTGATATAGATGATGTGTTACATCATCTAACTTTTCATTTAATACTTGTAATAATAATTTTTATAGTATGATATTCCTCAATATTTTGCTTCTCTTTTTGGCTTAATTTATCCTTTTCCTTTTCATCACCCGTACTTCATTCTTTTCTTTTACATTACCCAATTCTTATTAATCCTACATGTAATAGTTTTAAGTTTGCAAAATTTAATTGTAATTATTCATAGTTAGAATATGCATTGGATGTGGAAGTTGAGAGAGTTGTTATTGATTTTGATATTGTTGTTGTTGATCAAGTGGAGGCTGAATTTCTTGTTGGTAAAAAATTTAAGAAGTTTGTTGAAGATATAGCAGTTGATTCAGGATCTTAGGATGATATTTTGTTGATATGTTCTCTTTGGAGGATGTACATGAATCAAATGAGTTGCTACAAAAAAAACTAGTTGCCTCTTGAAAATTCCGATATTTTAGAAGGACTCTCTTATCTCAAATCTACAACTAATGGAACAAGCCCTAAATTAATTGTTGCCAAACAAGTTACTTCCAAATCTGTTTTTTAATATTTAGTCTTGTAAAATTGTTTTGAATCTCTTTCAGCCGATGAACAAGAGACTCAAAAGTCATGTCCGACCATCTTGGCAGTAGATATAGTTTAATTTACATTGACTGATATTTTCTTAGAAGAAGTCAATTTGATCTCTAGCTTAAGGCTGAAAAGATGGATAAGGAGAAATCATTAAGTGAAGACAATGAACCGGTTCAAATCTCCAAAAGAGTGTGTCATTCATCTCAAGTCATAATAAAAGTCAATAAGTTGACCTCCAAAATAGGTCAACTAAAGAAAAAGTAATGGTACTGATGTGCATCAATATCATATGATTTTATTACCGTTATTGAATATAATTGAGGGTTAATCTGATATGAGTTTTAGAATTCAATCATTTCTCCTTGTTATCTTTATGGGAGTTACACGTTAGAGAATGTTCCCTCGTTTGTCTTCTAGTATTTATTTAATTTTTTCATTTTTTGTTTTAAACTCTCAATGTAGTTGTTTAGACTACTCTTGAGAGTTTCTTTGTTTTTTTTTTGTTTTTTGTTCGCATGGGTTTGGTCTTGTCTCTCTATGTTTTTGTTTTATGTTTTCTTTTTTAGTTTTATGCTATTTTCCATGTGATACACATGTTGCCTAGCATGAATTTTATAAAATAAAAACTTGCTATATTATTTAACTAGTTGTATGAAATATTTACCTTAAGAAAATTTTATAATTTTTAAAAATATTTCAATATATTAAATTTGAATTGATATGTTTTGTTTTTCAAATACTTTCTTCAAATAAAAATTTAACCATTAAATTTTAATTTTTTTTATTTAAATAAAGTATTTAAATTT
>Ga0123341_1003253_pt1 | contig 13830 bp, 13 predicted proteins | sample Turbeapinknodule_FD_89959 | JGI IMG/M metagenome (GOLD analysis project Ga0123341, IMG submission 89959) | Root nodule microbial communities of legume samples collected from Mexico - Turtle bean Mexico pink nodule | ecosystem: Host-associated > Plants > Roots > Nodule | place: Mexico: Nepantla... | reverse complement strand
CTAAGTTAGAGACAAAATAATTAGTAGAAAAGATTTTATTTTATAAACTACTTTATAAAGTTTTGTTACTAGTGAAACTACTTTATAAAGTTTTAACACTAGTAGAAACTACTTTATAAAGTTTTGTTACTAGTAGAAACTACTTTAGAAACGATTTTTTTTTAGTTTATAAAACAATATCTAACTTAGTCAATATCATAACTAATTATTTTTTTGTTTCTAAATTAGTTGTTATTCAATTATTTTCTTGTAATGTTAGCTGATATAAAAAACATGTCTCTTTGGGTATTGTCAAAGTATATCCTTATGCTATTTCTTTGTCATTCATGTCATTGATTATCTTTATTTATTCATTCTATTAGTTATTCCTTCCTTTTAACTTCATTTTGGGTGGCATGTTTCCAAATCTGGTCCATACATTCTTACTGTACTTATATTGATACTTTGACCTTAATAAAGAAACTATTTATGACAGGATTCCTTTTACAATAACTTTTCTGAGGAGGAACTTACACGAGTACAAGATTACAACTTTGACCATCCTGGTAGTACACTTCTTTGTCATTACCGACATTCTCTTCATATTAAAGTATTATAAATGGAATATTCTATGGTGTTGTCTGTTTTTATTAACATGCATTTTTTACTTTTGAGTCTGAGGGTCCAAACTTTTGTTCATTCTCATGTTTTAGTCATTCTAGTAAACTAATTATGAACTCATTAACTACAGCTGCATGTTAGTGAATTAAAGTATTAGTTAATGTAATGCACTGACAGTGTAAAATAATTTTACTCTATTATCCAATTACAAATCATGTTGATATGATTTTTGAGGTGATTATTGTAAAAGCAACAAACTTACCATGGTGATTGGATGACATGTAAAAATGTTATATAGAGTGAACACCTTTTTCTCTCTTAAAATATTTCTGAAAATTGATAGGGTAGCTAGAGGAGTGAAAATGTTGACATTTTAATTTTTTAAAGAAACTGTGTTAATATTCCTGTACTTATGTTTTGATATTTAATTAGATGCTTTTGATACTGAGCAATTACTACGTGTTATGGACAAGTTGAAGCATGGTGAAGCAGTAGATATTCCGAAGTATGATTTTAAGACTTACAAAAGTGATGTGTTAAGAAGGGTATATCTCTGGAACTTCTCTTTTTGTTAGACTCAATACTTGTGAAGTTGCAAATATCATTCAAAAGACTTTTAGTGCAAATTACAAGTATAAAATATATTTATGTGATAATCGAAATGCATATTTTAGCTTATACAAAGTTGTTGTTGTCGTTCTCTTTTCATTGTGTTGCTTTAATGTGTTTTCAGGTGAACCCTTCAGATGTCATAATTTTAGAAGGCATCCTTGTTTTCCATGATCAGCGTGTTCGGGAGTTGATGAATATGAAGATATTTGTTGACACAGGTCCTTTATTATTGTTTTTCCATTTTTAAGTCAGAATTTATTTATTGTAAGTTGTGCTGCATTTGTTAATTTAAATGGGACATGTTGTTAGATTCATTTCTTTTCATCTCTTGGAATTGGTGTCTTCCCTTCCCCCTATAATCCACATTATGATATATAAAAATTCGTATTCTTCATATTGTTTTATATCATTTAAGAATTTTTTGAGGGTTTGGGGTACTATGAGCCTATTTGTTATACTTTGACCCATCTTCATATTATTACTCTTTTCATTTATTTGTTGGTTCTTTATTTTTTCATTAAATTGTTATTATGTGTATCTGCTAGGCATTTTCTAAGCCTGTATATAAACTTAATGTTTAAAATTGCTGAGTATTCAATTCCAACTTGTACTTGTTTTGCTTATAGGTCTTTTGTTGAAATACTGAGTTAAGTTGTTACTTTACATTTTAAAATGTTCAGTGCAGATGCTGATGTTCGATTGGCAAGAAGGATTAGGCGTGATACTAATGAGAAGGGTCGGGATATTGGAGCAGTTCTTGATCAGGTAGCAACTTTCTGCCACACCATTTACATAACATATTTTCACTATTTCTTATTTCTTTTTTCACCTTGTTATATATACTTCATTGCAAGACTTGGGAAATATAGTTTTTAGTTTCGTGCTGCTGGTTGGTTACTATGCAAATTCCTTTAATATAGAAACATATGATCATTTTGTACTGTATGGAATTAAGTCATTAAGTATTCTTTTTGTTTATAAATATTTGTCTAGCTATCATATTCTTCATCAGATTTTCACGGTTAATATTAACCATTTAATGGATATTTTGCAGCTGATTCTTTTGTAATATTTATTGCAGTATTCAAAATTTGTGAAGCCAGCTTTTGATGACTTTATTCTTCCAACAAAGAAGTATGCTGATATAATTATACCCCGTGGAGGAGATAATCATGTGGCCATTGATTTGATTGTACAACATATCCGCACAAAGCTAGGTCAGCATGACCTGTGTAAAATATATCCGAATTTATATGTTATTCAATCAACTTTTCAGGTACCCCTTTGATTAAAGACATTTTCAGTCATCCCACTTATAACACACCGATCTTTGATTTTTACTTTTAAGTTAAACCATCTTGGTCATTACTACTATGCAGATACGGGGTATGCATACGCTGATACGTGATGCTCAAACAACGAAGCATGATTTTGTATTTTACTCTGATCGTTTGATTCGATTGGTAAGTAAACAAGTTTGTTTTTTGTTTCTCATATAAATGGCAATATGACATCATAATAATTGAACTTGACCAGGTTGTTGAACATGGTTTGGGGCATCTGCCATTTACAGAAAAACAAGTACTCACTCCCACTGGTAATCTTAACTTTTTAAATACTTTCCTCCTTGATTGTTGTGATGCATTAGTTTTATGTGCTATATTTTTTTCTTTTTGATCTTTGTGGCAAAAATATTTAGATGAATGTTTTGACTGCCATATCAGGTTTTGTATTGCTGTTATACATGTTTCGTTGTCTGCTTTCATTGCAAATTGTTGTGGATAACATGTACATCAGATGTCTAGGTTATCATGTGTTAGTAGTGTATTGTCACAATTTCACAAATGAGGAGTACATAAACTACAACTAATTTGCTATATTCTACAAATAACTATGGCTATAATTTTAGTTCGCTTATTTTCTGGTGTTAAATTTCTGTTATCATATGCCTTAAATGCTAGTCTTATTAGAGGTTCTAACATTATCTGTTGAAGTTGATTATAAAATGTCAGCATTCCTGTATACCCTCTAATGATTTACTTTTTCATGCCTCCATTTGATTTGAATTCATGGTATGATGGCGTGTTGCTCTACTTCATGAACCCATGCTGAAAGGAGACTACAAATAATTCATTCATTTTGGCTTTTGCCATGTGAAGGATATAGTGTGAATCAACTGTCTGTTATGCTATACTTGGGATATGTGTCTGTTGTTTCCCATGATGTTAATTGGAACAATTGTCATATTTTGCGTATGTTTCAATGTGGTTGTCATATTTGTTCTTCTATTTACCTAAAAGAGTTAGTTTGCTCACATTAGAACCTTCTTATGGTAACTGTTGATTCTTGTCCTCATATGCAGGTTCTGTATACACTGGTGTTGATTTTTGTAAAAGATTGTGTGGTGTCTCTGTTATCAGAAGGTATTATTACTCTTGTCCAAAGCTGAAGTATCAAATCCATTAGATTGCAGTATATTTTATTGTTTGGAGATTCATTTTCTGTTATCATAATTAACATACTCTCATTCCAGTGGGGAGAGCATGGAGAATGCTTTAAGAGCATGCTGCAAAGGTATCAAGATTGGGAAAATTCTAATTCACAGAGAAGGTGACAATGGGCAGCAGGTTTGTCCATCTGCATGTATGCCTTAGAACAAATCTCAGTTTCATTTCTTGACACTGATATCTTATCTTTGATCAACAAACAGCTAATATATGAAAAGTTGCCCAATGATATCTCAGACAGGCATGTGTTACTCTTGGACCCTATACTTGGCACAGGTTTGTCATTCTCTTTTGTTTTGAAGTTGCAAGTCTGTGGTGTCTATTGCCACTACATTGTAGCAAGAGCAGATTTAAAAGAAATTGATATTTGGTGTTGCTTCTTTTCATTGAATTAGCCTCTTGAACATTTTCATCCTAGGTAATTCTGCTGTCCAAGCAATTTCTTTACTCATAAGGAAAGGTGTACCTGAATCCAACATCATATTTCTTAATCTCATATCTGTAAGTGACCAATATCTTAGTTCCTCTCTCTCTTTCCCTCTATGTTATTGTGTTATTTAAGATCATTTTCATTTTATCTCTGCATCTTTTCAGGCACCTAAAGGTGTGCATGTTGTATGCAAAAGTTTTCCAAGAATAAAGATAGTAACATCTGAGATTGAAATCGGCTTGAATGAAGATTTTCGTGTCATACCTGGCATGGGTGAGTTCGGAGATAGGTACTTTGGAACAGATGATGATGATGAGCAAATGGTGGTTTCTACACAGTAGTTATAGTTTGGCAAAATCCATGATAATTTTTGGTTACTAGTTGGTCTTCTAGTAAGGTGATTGAGATTTGCTTTATGAATATTGTGCTGGGGTCTGAATTTTAGTTCTAAATCAATTTTGACACTATTAGACCTTAGATCACCCTTATATTATTGTCCTTGTGCTTATTTAAGTTTATGGAAAATTTATGTTACCTTTTACTCTAGAAATTTTCTCTGAAGTTGTGTTGATTTTTTATTTTCTGGATACTTCCCAAACCTTACTCTGTATATATAGAAACTAATGTATATTTGAATCCCCAAATCTGGTTTGGCTAAGTTTCTACTGCACTTACAATAAGATTCTAGAAATGTATGAATATGTTATATGGTTAAAAATTATATATGTTTTGTTAGTAAAAATAGATAGTAAGTTCTAAGTTATATATATATATCCTAAGATAAGTTATCAAATACTTAAATTTAAGTAAATCTCAAGACAAAAAATCTACACTGATACACATATGAATATACACAAATTTATTGGAATGTAGAAGCACATGATTGGGTAGTGAAGGACTGGTAATCCCACATCACTTGCAGTAATTTTCAACAAATTTAAAGAAGGTCTGGTATTTTTATTTTACCAAAATTTCTATAAAAAGTTTGTAGGAAAATTACAAAATTCATGAAAGTAGTGTGTATAAGAAATAAAAAATAAAATAATATTAAAATTAAAGTCAGTATTATATAAATGGTTCAAAAAATAAAATAAAAAATTATAAAATCCGAATTAATGAAATATATTATTGTGTGGATTATTAGGTTGGTGTTATAAAACAAGCAAAAGTTTAAAATGTAATTTAAAATTAATTTATCTATACAAACAACAATAATAAAGAAATAATAAAGCAACATTATTTTGGTTAATAAAAGTTACAAATTCAAATTTTAAAAAAATAGTTACTTTAGTATGTTTTATATAACCCAGGATAAAATTAAACCTCAATAAAATGGGAAACATGAAGTGTGAACTGGTTCCAAAGAATATTTTTTACATTGTATTGGATGAAAAATTTTAAGATGATAATTATTTTGAATAATGAGAATTTTAGAGATTTCCAAATTTCATCTAATTTTTTTTTTAATCTTAAATTTATGTCTCTTTACTTCACATTTTGATGACTTTTTTTACTAAAGTTAATCATGTGTATTTTTTAGCCGACATCATAAAGAGTTATTTTACTAATCATATTAGTAAAAGTTATTTGTCAACATGTTAGCAAAAGTAAAACTAGGTTGATAGTGATAAAAACTAACAAATTTATTGTGTTCTTGAAAAATATCTATATAACATAATACATTCTCAAAGTGTAACTATGAGGGGAAAATAATATTCTAGATGATGTAATCACATTTTTATAACCTGTTTTATTTTTTACAAATAATTTTAATAATTTTTATTTTTTAATGAGATTGAAATCAAAAGAATGATTGAATTTTTTCTTGATTGGTCGGTCAGTTTTTTCTTCCTCTTAAATAAACTTGTTCTGCACCTCTCACTCCTCCACTCCTTGTCTTCGTGAACTTCGAGTTCAGATGATATATGTAAAAGGTACTTAGACGTTCAAGTTTTGACACTCGGTATGCAGTGTAAGTATAATAAATACATGTTTTCATTATTCATTTGTAGGTAGTAGATGATGTCACATGCATGAATTGTATATAACTTTTTTCTTATGTTTCTTATATAGCTTGTTACCATGATTGAATTATGAGTTTTGAAATCATGACACAAAGAAATTGAACATCAAGTATCACTTGATCAACGGAAGTTATATCATTAGGAAACTAAAGAACTTATGATAACGTTATACAACCAATGGTTGTTTGTGTAAATGCATGTATATGTAATAGAGTTAAGTAGTAAAGTTTTTCCTATTAACAAAGTAAAAACAAATTACACATTATATTAATTTGACCTCTTGTAGTGTATGAATAATATAGGGGAGATATACAAATTTGGGGTTTATAAAATACAATGATAAGAATGGAGATTTAATTCTCATATATGTATATAGATATTCACAATATTCCACATACATTTTAATGAAACATCCTCTTGATTATTTAACATATAAAGATATTATTCAAAACATTATCTATACATTAATTAATTATAAGAAAAGGAAATGTGGTAAACTGAGCTTGTTTATGATAAGGAAAAATGAATGATACTCAACTGAAAGTTTATCTTAATACTGAAAAGTTACTCACACGATGTTATGCAATGAATTTGTGATTGTAGTACCAATTTTTTGTGCCACTAGTAGGACAAGGATTTTCTAATACTATATGTGATTAAAATAATTTGAGTGTCTACTTTAATATTCTACATCATGACTTCGAGATATAAGGCTCACTATATAATAAATTATGCATTTGCCAAATCTTTTACACATTTTGACTTTTACTATTCTAGACTGTCAAAAAGTCTCCAAATCTAATTGCTGTTCAAGAAAAACTGTGCAATTAGGAATAAACTAAAACAGTAATAGGAAAGTGAGTTCAATTCTTACTTTACTGAGTCAGATAGGAATCCACCAAAACATGTTCTCTATCTGCAATCTCTGTGTAGAAATCTGTTTACACTATCATTCAATCATTCAGTTTCATGATAGTTACTTTAAAAATCATGAAGACCCTGGTTTCTAATCAATTGACAATTTTCTATATTAACAACATACAACAATTACACTGTTTCTTAATGGTGTATCAAGTAGTTTCAAGACTCCTTTTTTCTCTCACTGGTATGGTATTACTACAAGTTATGTATGAATCCAAACATAGAAAGCAATAAACAAGCACAAAAATTGTACCCTTTACTATCATCTCTTTGTGATGCAGTTCCTAGCTACCAAGACACCAGTTGGTGGACCAGTCATCTCTATCTGGCATCTGCTATGCAACCAGTAAGACAAGTGGAATAACCCCACAGTTACTCTCACTTTAAAGGTTCCTCTTACATTGTACTTGACCTTGTTGCCCTGCACCTGTCCTTTGAGGTTCACACCAAGATCCTTAGGCAAAAACACCAAGCTGGATATGAAGTGCAATGATTCCAACCTGCTCTCTCTTCTCCTCTGAGTAAAGGGCTGAATGGACTGTGTTGATATGATCCTGTCTGAGAAGAAAAGTTCAACATCCAAGGACTCAAACCGCACATCAATTTTCCTGTTGGGGTTGGTGATGTTTGCAAGGAGGGTGAAGTCTCCATTGAGGTATTCTGGTGAGTCAAAGTACACTGAATTAAGGTTTGCATTGGGGATGTCAAAAGTGGGGTTCCTTGGTTTGATGCCTAGGAAGATGATCAAAGTTGCAACTCCAAAGAGGATAAGCACAAGGCTGAATATGAGGCACAACCCTGCAGCAAACCATATTATTGGGTTGGTCCTTTGAAATGGAGGCCTCCTTAGTGGTGGTGGTAGTGGTGGTGGTGGTCTAATTGACTTCGTTGAAACATAATTTGGTGCTTCTGGTTCTTGAGAATGTTGTTTTGCTATGACAATTTGGTGAGGAGAGACTTGCTTGATTTGTTTTCTTGTGGCTAGGGGTGGAGGGGGAGGTGGCGGTGGAAGGGCAAGCATGGTTGAGAATGAGTAGATGCTGCTAGAGAATGTGACACTTCACTCAAAAACTAACAGAACAATGATATGCAGAGATGAAGATCATGATCATGAGTGGTTTGTTGTATATTTATTGTTCTAAGTGGAGTGATGGGTTAAGGAAAGTGAAGAAGGGATAAAGAAGCTTTTAATTTAGCAGTAGGGACAATGTGTTTTTCCTTTTTCTGGGTATTGACAAAAGTTAGGAACATTGGTAACTAAAGTGGAGCTACATTCAGATTTGGATTTTGAATGTTGGTGGTATTCGTACGTGGTAATGTTTGAGAAAGTTCTGAAAAATTAGTTCAACAGAGCCCACACATTCTCTGTTTACCCTTTAAGGATGTCATGTCAGAATTCTATATTTCGATTACCTCATTTCAGTAATATATTAATCACAATGCTAACATATGATTAAATCATTAGTCTGAAGAGAATATTCTTCAATATTCTTGAGATTATAATTGTTGGGAATAGAATTTTTTTTTTAATATTAAGATGAGGACTTTAAGTCTAACTCAACTCTATAAAATCGGTTTATAAAATGAGGTTTGCACTCATTTATATTATAAACTGCTTTAATATTTACTCGAGATTTCTAACACACTTTTTTCATTTTGAGAGTGACAACTCATGAATGTGATAACATGTTAGAATGGTATGACAACTTCCGATAATGGGTAATGTGATAATATCTGATTTGAAACTCATTTAAGATAGTGTTATTATTTTGGTTCCCCTATTATAAAATCAAAATATATTTCTAAAATGTTTATTTTGAAGTAAATTTGAAACCGAAAAGAATATAGTGTAGGTGTGTTTTTGAAACATTTATTTTGCAATCCAAATATCATACTTATACAACATGCAATCACGCGTAGTTTTTTTTTAATTAAAAAGGAGTATAAATTGAGTTTTGTAAAGTGAGATAAAATACCCTAATTTCATGGAGGACGGGTATGAGGTATTGGATATCCAACGTGGGCTTTTACTTTCTGCACCCCCACTTTTGAACCTGCACTCTTACAATTTTTAAAATAACATTTTACCCTTCTTTAAATGACCTCTAAGTTATCTCTTTCATTTCATAATACACTTTCTAATTTGAAATGAATATGGTCTAATATAGATATATTTAGGGCTAATTCTCCCTGCACCATACCAATTATGACTTACACCCAATACTTTAAAGAAAATGTCTGTTTTACTCTTATTTTTTTGAATATTTATATCTACAACACAAGTAAGACAGTTCTGGATATACAAATCTGGAACTGAGTTGTACCTTCCGGATATGACAATAATGTTTTCCAGATGCTAAAATCCAAAAGTTTTTTTTTTTCATTTCGGATACGAAAATCCAGAAAAGATGACAAAGACAATTTGGAGTTTAAAAATCAATGATGATGGGTGGATATCAAAATTAATCTGATACCAGGAGAATTAGTCTATATTTAGATATATTGTTGGCCAAAGAAAAAAAATAATAAATTAGGAGATTTTCTTTTAAAAGAATCTTAGACCCGCTTAAGTCAATAAATATATTAGGAAAAAAATGAATTCAAGTGATAATTGAATTATCATATATTCACAAGTCTCTAAGTTCAAGTGAGTCAAAATATTATCAAAGATGTGAGTATGAGTGAAAATTGAATTATAATATATTTGGAAGTCCTTCTAAACTATATATAGTATAGTAGATATAATTTCATGATGTTAAAAAGTTATATTTTCAATATTTACTATTTCTTGTAAGATAAATAAATAAAAAATAGTTTAAGAGTAAGAAATATATGATAGAATGTATTGTAAAATAATCACTCCTAAAAACCAAAACCATCTCAATTTGTTTTAGAAAAAAGTAAACAAAATTATGAACTCTACAAATCAAAACATTCTATTTTTAACATTTTTGAAATCATAAAAGAATACCTTTATTGTGCAATTATCATGAAAGAGTATAAACAAATATGAGTCTCACACTGCGTTTTGCATCACGACTCCTGCACTTCCGTTTTCTCAGTATTGTCCAACGGTTATGAAGTAGTAGTGGTGACAGTAGCTACTGGGGGTTCTCACACGCTCTTGCATTTTCAACATGGAGGAATCAAAGAACCAGTGCTACACTATTCAAGAAGAAGAAGAAGTAGAAGAAGAAGAAGATGAAGAAGAAGAAGAAGAAGTAGAAGAAGAAGATGATGAAGAAGAAGAAGAAGAAGATGAACAAGAAGAAGAAGAAGATGATGATGAAGAGGAAGAAGATAATGCAAAATGGGTAACCCATTATTCCAGTGATCACCAAATTCTGTTGGTGGGAGAGGGTGATTTCTCTTTCTCTCTTTCCCTCGCCAAATCTTTTGGCTCTGCTGTCAACATCGTCGCTTCCTCTCTCAACTCCCTCGGTCTCTCTCTCTCTCTCCCTCTCCCTCTCTTACCCTTTAGCTTTGTGTTTGTGCTTTTGGCTTGCGCAGCACGTTTCCATGATAAAGTTTCAATCTTGGCACGTGCGGGCTAGTGAGAAATGTATGAGGAGTAGTTTATGCTTTGCCCATTAAAATATAATGTGTATCTTGGGTTTCGATCATATGTGGTTCTTCATTATATGTCAGATTTAATATACATAAAGCAACCCTAATTTTTTATTCTTGCTTTTTGATATTATTATTGTTTTGAAGACGATGGAAGTTAGTTTCTTGTTGAAACGTTTTAAATTTGCTAGCAATGTTGTGTAGCATTTTTGTGGCCTTCCTTGATATTACATGATCCCAAAAACCTAGACTCCATGACCAAAGTTGAAGATTCAAACTATTTAAGCATACCAATCGAACAAGATTGTTGCAGCTGGACATGTTGATATTTTTTCAGTGGGAAGTCAGTGGCGTGGTTTTGTAGAGTTGACATTTTTCATTTTGTCCTTTTTTGGAAGTGAAGCCATTTTCAATTTTGTGTTGGGTTAGTTGAGGAAACGTGATTTAAGTACTTCCTTTTGGTGTTGTATGTTATTTTAAGCTTTAGCAACGATCTGTTTGCAACTTTGTCCCTTTTTTTTCCATTTCTACTATGTTCTCATTCTCCACAATTTGGGGAAGTGTTGTTTATACTGTTTAATGTTTTTTATTCTATCTATGTACACATCGATGTATCTATTTTGCTCTAGATTCGAATGTGTTTGCTAGGACAATGTGGAAAGCTGATGAATGAAAATAAGGGGTACCTTTTAGAGTCATATTCGCTCACGTGTTCAAAATCCAAATGAACTCTCACATGTAGATAATGTTACCAAGATGTACAAGCATGCTAAGTCAAATTTAGATCACTTGCACAAGTTGGGAGCACGCTTATTACATGGAGTTGATGCAACCAAAATGAAGCTTCATTCAGATTTAAAAATGCGAAGGTTTGATCGAGTCATATTCAACTTTCCTCATGCTGGCTTTCATGGGAGGGAAGATAGCACATCGATGATTAAGTGAGTTTTCTAGTACAAATCAATTTGTAGACTGATGAATATCTGAAGTACTTTATAAGGAACAAAAATATATATGGGATATTCGTGATTCTGCTTTGCTGATATAAGAAATAGATGTAGTGTAAAAGTTTAGCATGGTTTGTGGAAGGCTGGAAATGAGAACTTGAATTTCATGTTTTGCAGAATTGCTGGTTTGAATATTCAGTTATGTCAGATTTCTTTGTTTATCGAACATGTTTTTTTAATTTTGAAATGCTTTTCAACAATCTACGTGATTGCATGCTGCGTTCTTTGTCTACACGAATTTACAGGAAGCATAAAGCCCTTGTGCTTGGATTCTTCAACAATGCAAGTGGCATGCTTCGAGCCGATGGTGAAATACATGTCAGTCATAAAACTACAGCACCTTTTAGCCACTGGAACATCAAGGATCTTGCTGCACGATGCTTTTTGACGTTGATTGAGTCTGCTGACTTCAATGCAGAAGATTACCCTGGTTACAATAATAAGAGAGGTGATAGTTATAGATGCGATGAACCCTTTCCACTTGGTAAGTGCTGCACATACAAGTTTGTCTACATTCCTGAAGCTAAGCGAAAGCGTATGAAGAGAAAACACATGATGGTTTCTAGACAACAAATAGATCTCCCATTTCAAGAGATTGAATATGCTGTGGAGCAATTACCAACTTCAGTTTATCTCAATTATTCCCCTAGAACAAGTCACTATCTAAAAATGAAAGAAGAGACATCAATATTTGCCTTAACAAATAGGCATACTTCAATCACTGGGTGTCACTCAAGTAGCATGGCAGAAGTGCATGGAAGAGGTGCTCCTTCTGGTGGCTATTCTTTTGGTATGAGTCTAGTCCCTCCAAGAACATTGCGACCAATGGAGCCATTGCAATCTTTGCAACTGCGGCCAACATCTGCTTATTTCAGATACCCTCCGACAGATCCTATACCATTCTATACTAGAAGAACATTGCAACCAATGCAGCCATTGCAGCAAACATGGCAAACATCAAGCGATACTAGATACCCTCTGTATCATCCTAGAATAATGGAAACTGATCGTGTATCACTTGATGCTAGAAATGAATGGTATCATCGGCTTAATGGTGGCAGGTCTAATTATTTTCTAGAAGAACATGGTGGAACAATGCATACTGCTCCCTTTTCACATGGTGCTTCACATGGTGCTAGAAATGAAGGCTATTATCATCAGGTCTATGGTGGCTGCTCAAATGATTGGCAACAGGAACATTGCTGCAGAACAACAAATCAGAGTGCAAGTTCTCTTTATGGAGTAAGTTCTGAGTTTGACAGATTCATTGGTGAAGTGCCTGGGAGGAATGTTCAGAGTGAGCTTCACCGAATGAATATTTTGATGTCAGAGAGAAGGGTGTTTGTGCAGTCCTGATCATCCAGTCAACATTGGAAAGTGCAAGTATTCAATGCCAGTTGACACTGTTTTATATTTTTTGTTTCTTCTGGCTGTGTCCAAAGCCTCCTATATCCAACAACGTGCTGAAGCTGGTATAATTTTGTTATTGACATTTTCCATATGTTGATCTTTTGCAGTATGGTTTTGTGACTCTATGCACTCTATGGAAAGGCATACTCATGAATTTTTACTTTGCTATCCAATTATGCCATTGTTTTGAATGATAAATCTGTTGATTGATATAATGACTGATAAAATTTATCAGCAATCTTTTTTTGTTAAGTTGTCTGTAGAAAATACTACACTGATTTTATAGAAAAAAACCAGTCTCACTTTTCATACTCACAGTAAAATAATTTCAAAACCAAATTCAGTGTAAGTACGAGTAATTTATATAAAATTAACTACAACATTAGTTCTCAATTATAGTAGTATATTTTTTACACATTTTAAACTTCACCACTTTCTGATAAGACTCTAAAATAATATAAATTACGTATTTAAAAATCCCAATTAAAAACTGATTTGGAGATGTCCTGAATTCTTTAACAGACCAAATAAATAAATCATTTTTTAAATTGCAATTTTTGATCGGTAAATGCTTCGTAATTTTAGTACCAGGTTTAAGAAAATTCATAAATTGTCCAATTATCTTTTTTCTATTATATAGTTATTTTTGTCCTTTAATTTATTAAATTCTTTTTTCATTTTACCTTAAATGGGTATATCAGGTTTAAGATTTAATTATATGAAAATATAAAAATATATACAAAATTAAAGAT
>Ga0123341_1003252_pt1 | contig 13831 bp, 9 predicted proteins | sample Turbeapinknodule_FD_89959 | JGI IMG/M metagenome (GOLD analysis project Ga0123341, IMG submission 89959) | Root nodule microbial communities of legume samples collected from Mexico - Turtle bean Mexico pink nodule | ecosystem: Host-associated > Plants > Roots > Nodule | place: Mexico: Nepantla... | reverse complement strand
ATTTAAAACTCTTTATAACAAGAATATGGTTTGGGTAAGGAATTTCAAAAGAAATTAAAATTACAAAATGTTATGAGATTAATTGGATTATTTAAAATCAAAGAATTTCAAATTCCACAAGAAAAATAAGAATTTCAAATTCTTTATGTTATCAAATTTATGTCTTTTTTTCTTTATATTCTCTCATCAACTCGATTTTAGTCAGAATGTAGTTGTCGTCTGTACTAAGATTGAAATACTGTTGGTTTGATTGAGATTGTTGGGGAAGGTTTCTTTTAAACTAAAGTTTGTTAGCATGTTATTTTTCTGATGATTAGAAAAACTTTCAATCAATCTTAATTAATTAGGGTTGTATTTTTACCAATATCAATTGGGATATTTTCCTGACATTGACTGAAAAGTTGGCAAACATAACCCTCAACTAACAATATAAAAATTATCCTAATCGATGTGACCTTAAATAATTGTAGTCCACATCAATCGAAAACAATCATGATTGATTCTAATGGAGAAAATGAGATCTATACAAATCCAATATATTTGAATTTCTTAGAAAATGTGAATTTTCTATTCTAATGATCGCTCAAAGGAAATAAGAAGAACCGTGTTTTTTAACATTTGCCTATTCAAAGGTCTTGTCATACATGTGCAAACGATGCTTGCCGCTGCGGCTGAATTAGAGCAGATTTTTCTTTTTTTTTCTCTATATTAGTTGACTGAATTTCTCTGTGTGCGCACTATATCTAAGCCTGTGCTTCATTTAGTTGGCGATACCATAATATGCTATTAATTGCTACTAGAAGCTGTTCTTGAAATACTTTAATACTTAGCATGTGCTGTTCTTTCTCTCCAAAAGAAAGATAATTTGAGATCAGTGCTCCCATTTTTCTTAGCTTTTTTCTGACCTTTACTTTGTTGTGACACAAACATTTAACCTGGTTTGTTTTTCTTTTTTGTATTCGATCATCTTTACTCATACAGCCTCCTTTGTTTGTTCACAGGATAGAGAAGATGAATAGGTGCACTGTTAAAGAAAGGACTGTTCATGTTGTTAGTCCCTTTTTCTTTGCTGTACCACCAATTGAGTAGCCTTCTTATTGGGTTCTTCTGTTTTTTGATGTGTATTTCTTCTCTTGTTTGTCCATTTAGAAGAAATTTCTTTTGCCACATGTACACGCCAGCCCCTCAAAATTTAGAAAAATATTTTTCTCTGCAAGGATGGATTTCTATAAAAGAAAATAAGAAAAATCAATGAAAAAAGACTTCCCATATGATAAAATCAATTTAAAAACCAACTTTTGAAAAGTTAATAGGAAAATACTTTAATAATTATTTAAGCTTAATTTTCCCTAATAAGCAAATTTTAGTTTATTAAAAGAAAATAACTTTACTTTCTTTTCTTAAAAGTAGTTTTAGATAAATTTATCCTATTAAAATGCAAATGAGTCTAACTCATTTGTTAGGTAAAAGTTCAATATTCATATTTTGAGTAAGTGTTAAAAACAACTAAGTATAAAAACATGGTTATATTTTGTTTGTGTGGTTTTGTTTTACATTTGATGTATGAACATGTTTAGATAATACTTACATAGTTTTAAATTAATTTTGTATTTCATAAATATTTATATGCTTATTATTCAATGTTGCAGTAAATGTTTTTTATTTTTGTCTATAAAAAGTGCATGTTTAAATAAGTCACATCAAATTATGAAGAACTAAAACTAACTTTTTAACAATTCCTTTACGTTAGTATTGTCAACTCTCCACTTTACACAAGTTAAAGTAAAAGCACATTGTTTAAAAAGTGAAGATAAGTAAAACCAACTACTATACCCGGAGTGTATTTAATGCATCTTTCGTGTGCAATTTCACTATATACAAGAAAAACATTCAAGTGAGTTGAATTTGTTCAATAGCTAGAAATGGAAAGTGGATTTATTTGAATTTTGGAAAAAAGAATGGAAAGTGAAGAGAAATTTTGTGAAAGTTTTTGAGTGATTTGATTGATGTGATATATAAAAAATAATTTTTTAACTATTTATGAAAGATTATTTCAAGCTGCATCAATTGTTCAAGTTCGGAAGTTTGTTTTGTCATGAGATAATTATTTAAAAATAAATTACTATAAATTATATTAATTATTTTTGCAACAAAAATCAAATATAAAATAGATCAAGTCGTAAAATAGATATTTTGATTTTTTAACAAAACAATTATTGAATAAAAATATTATAATAGATTGTGTCAATAATCTTGTTAAAAAAACAATTTTAGGATTGAATAACCTTAACGACTTAATCCAAGAAATTTGAAAAAATTATACTATTTTTAATTTGATCTCTTAGCAAAATATAAGAAGGTTTTAAAATTATTAAAATTCAAAGTTCATAGCCCATACCTAACCAAGAAGACTTTTGAGCATTTTTTTACTGTATTTTATATATGCTTTTAGGATTTGCCCATTGAAATCAATATTATAAACATAATTTCAACTAAATGTAATACAATCATTTAGAGCATCTCCAATGCTCTTAGTATAAACAACACACTTAATGTTCTAATTAATTTACACCCTAATGTAAGCTTTTATTAACAAGTTACTTAAATTACAAGTAATAAAATGTTCAATAAATAATTATTTATATAACAAAAGTTGTCACAAATCTGAAACAGTTCAAAATAATACATCACACAAAAATATAAATTACTCATACAATATAACTAAATATTGTATCCCTTCATTTCCATTTCTCCCATTTTTTCATTAAAATTTATTCTTTTGTGCATGTCCCTTTAGAAATTCAATTACACATTTATTTATTGTACTAAATAAAAAATTACAATTAAATTTACTAAAATAATAAATATTATACTTTTTATTGTTGAAAAATATGTTAAAATACATATATAAAATGTTAGTGATTATTAATAAAAAAAATCAGTTTTTAAAAATATTCATACTAACTTGTAATGAAAATATTTAACTCTTATTAATAATAACACTTTTAATTTTAAATTCGTAGCCGCAGAGATCAAACGACGTCGTTTACGGGTTTCTCCTCCCTCCTTCTTCCCTAGTTTGAAACACAAGCTCGCGAATTAGCGCGTTATGGTTCGAAGGAAGTCTCGTTCTGAGACAAAGATGAAAACAGCGTTACGGCTATCTTCCTTCACGCGCCAGCTTCACTCGCGTTCTCCTCCACGCGCTGCCGCGTTCAACCAAATCCTCACCTCCCTCGCGAAGGCGAAGCGCTTCCCCGCCGCGATTTCCCTCTGCGCGCAAACGGAGTCCCGCGGCGACGTCATCCCCTGCCACGTCACCCTCACCATCCTTATCAACTGCTTTTGCCACGTCGGCAAAGTCGCTCTCGCCTTCTCCGTCTTCGGGAAGTTCCTCAAGCGCGGCCTCCCCTACGACGCCGTCACGCTCAACTCCTTGATCAAAGGCCTCTGCCTCGACGGCGCCGTTTTGTCGGCGCTCAAATTCTACGAGGAAATGGCCGCGGAGGGGTTTGAGTTCACCGAAGTCACCTACGGAACGTTAATCAACGGACTCTGCGATGTAGGGAAAACAGAAGCCGCCATTAGATTGTTGAGAATGATACAAGCTTGTGTTGTTAATGTTAAACCTAATGTGATTATGTATAGTAGAGTTATCGAGGGTTTGTGTAAGGAAGAGCTTGTGAATGAGGCGTGTGAGTGGTATTATGAAATGGTTGCTAACAATGTTGAGCCTAATGTGTTCACATACAGGCCTCTTGTGAGAGCGTTGTGTGTCGCCGGGAGGCTGGACGAGGCGATTGGGATGGTGGAGGGGATGGTTTGGAAGGGTGTGTACATTGATGTTTATGTGTTTAGTGTTTTGATCGATGCCTTGTGTAAGAAAGGGATGGTGGTGGAAGCGCGGGAGGTGTTTGATGAAATGATTAAGAGAGGTTGTGAGGTGAATGTTGTTGTGTGCTCGGCCTTGATGGCGGGGTATTGTTCGAAGAACGAAGTGGATGAGGCGAGGAGGTTGTTTGATGCAGTTGTGAGATGGCCGGATGTTTGGAGTTATAATGTTTTGATGAATGGGTATTGCAAGGTTAGGAGATTGGATGATGCAATGAAGTTGTTAAATGAAATGTGTGTGAAGGGCGTGGTTCCGAATGTTGTGACTTATAATTTGTTGGTTGATGGTTTTTGTAAATGTGGGATGGTGGCGTATGCTTGGCGAGTTGTTAAGGCAATGTGTGAGAGTGGTGTGGCACCGGATGCTGCTACTCATAGTATCTTGTTGGATGGCTTGAGTAAGACGCAACGTCTTGATATGGCGGTTGTGATGTTTAACCAGCTGTTGAAGAGGGGTGTGGAACTTGATGTTTGGAGTTATAGTATATTGATTGATGGTTGTTGCAAGAATCAGAGGATAGGTGAGGCCATGAATTTCTTGAAAGAAATGCATTTTAGGAATTTGGTTCCTCATATTGTGACTTACACTGCTCTTATCAATGGCCTGTGCAAATCTGGGAGATTGTTGTCTGCGTGGAGGCTTCTGAATGAGTTGCATGATAATGGTCCACCCCCTGATATTATTGCTTACAGTACCTTGTTGATTGCTCTATGCAAAAGTGAACGTCTTGACCAAGCAATTTTTTTGTTTAACCAAATGATTAGGAGGGGTTTGGCACCTGATGTTTGGAGTTATACCATCTTGATTAATGGGCTATGCAAGAGTGAAAGGATAGATGAAGCCGTTAAACTCTTTAAAGAAATGCATCTAAAAAATTTGGTTCCTGATTCCATAACTTACCTTTGTCTTGTTGATGGCTTGTGCAGATCTGGGAGAATCTCATATGTGTGGCAGCTTCTTAATGAGATACATGGCAATGCTCCACCCCCTGATGTTGTCAATTACATTGATACACTTTGCACGGACATGCATCTTCACAGCAAATGCCTTGCGTCAGCTTACTGTTGACAGAAGAGCCCGTTATTATTTTCTCGCATGACTGTACTTACCGATGGTTTGTATGAAATTGGAACTATATACTGCACGGAAATTTCCAAGTATCGTTTGATTAGAGGATATTGTTCACGTGTCCAAAAATATACCACTGTGATGAATGGACTTTGTCTGAAGAGAGATTGTTCGGTGAACAATGAGCTTGCTTTAAAAGCTGGGAAAATTCTTAATTCTGAAGAACAGCATAAGATCATTTAGAAGAGAAACTTCTACATGAAGTGGTCACTGGATAGAGGCCTTGTAAGATGATACAATAAGGTCAGATACTTTAGTTTCGATTTCAATTATACTTAATAATGTTGAATTTGTTTGAATATTTGAAAAATGGCTGTTTCCTTTTGGCCCTATAAATTGAAACACAATGGTAAAATGGTTCTTTTGGTTCAGATGTGTTTTAACTTTTATTTCGTTCTTATATTGCTTGAGGATAACCATTTTGATGTTGACATGACTTTGATCCTTCCTCATTTCCATTTGATATACCCGCAGACAGTGTTTATGCAATCTGAATGGTTTGTAAATAACCTATTTAATAACACAACAAACAATGTAGAACTTGGCATTGTTGCATGCTGTTATTGTCAAATCTAATTTTCTTTTTGGTTTATATTTTTACCAAAAATATTTAATGTTTGCTCTATACCTACTTCTTGGAAATAAGTTAAAGAAGTCAATATCTTGATTGCATAATTGGTGGAGTCATGCCCTGTATTAAAATATCCAATGGAATTCTTATAACCTACATTCTTGGCTATTGCCATGCTAGCAGATTTCTCTCTTTACTCCTCACTGGCTACAGACCCCAAGACCCTCCAATGATTCTATCTAAGTTTTTCCAGCCAAAGTATACTTATCACAGGGAAGAAGCTCAAAAGCAGTAAGGTTAGATAAAAAAAACGCAATCATTTAAACATTTTTTACTCACTTCATGTTTGTAGTTTCTGAACTAAATCATCTTTCGTTTTGCAGGCACTAACCAATTAGTAAGCCTTTGAATAACTAATCAAAGTACCATGTAGTGACAAGGACCAGCTCGCTTCTTTTCCCACCTTCGCAATTCCCATAGATATCATATCCGTTTCGGAGTGAAAGAGATGTTAATAACGTTATAAATACAAAGATGGAAGAACACATGTGCTGCTATCAGATGTCTCAAGAAAATGGAAGAAAGATGTTACATCTTACAGAACAATTATGGACAGTCTCTGGGAGGGAAGCAGGGTATGTGAGGCTTTGGTTTTGTGCTTGGAAATGACTGGTAAAGGCATTCAACCAAATCTATAACTCATCGTGGTAATCACCTATTCTAATAGACTCGTCTGTTCTGATAGGCATCAGTGAACTGGAAGTGTTAGAAATCCTATTCCGTTTGCCTCAGTTCTTGAAGTACGGATTATATATTTGTTGGGCAACTTCGCTACGTCAATTAATTTCAAGATGAATTTTTTGACACTTTTATGGTGTCTTTCATTTAATTTTGCAAACATTGAGCCTGATAATTGATATATAAGATGGAAACATCAGGGTCCACCCCAGATGAACCATGAAACCTATTTATGCTTTTAGCCATAGCAATCGTACCTCTTTGCAAAATCTGTCAACTATAACACTAAAAGTTTGCACATCTGGCATGATTCCCTTTCTGAACATGTTTTCCTGTAGGGTTGCTGCAAAATTAATCTTAAAACTGATTGACATTTAGTGAAATTGCTCAACAAATATATAACTCGCACCCCGAGAATTAAGGTAGATGTGAATCCCAACAAAAATTATTTCATTTAATGATTTACAAGGGCTGCTCACCAAATGTTGTAACTTATAATTCATTAATCCATTTCTTGGATGAAATGATTAATAATGGACTAAATCCTGATGTCGTCACTTTAATCACTCTTATTTGGGGGTACGAAGGTGGGAAACCAGTAGCTGTAAAAAAATTCTTTACAATGCACAAGCACGCCCAACTTCCCGATCTCCAAATTTATGCCATTATATTGGATGGCCATTTAAGTGCCATTTTTATGCTGAGGCTATATCATTGTTTAGGAAATTGGAGAAGATGAATTTGGATCTTATAATGTAATTTATTTTACGGTATTATGCTGAATGGAATGCGGTTTTGAAAAGCTAAGTGCTGCACTGGAACTCTTTTCTTCTCTGCCTCCTAAAGGTGTGAAAGGAATGTTGTTGCCTATAAGATGATGATTAATGGTCTATGTAAAAGAGAACTATTCGATGCTCCTGAAGACTTATTGATTAATATGAAAAAAAGTGGTTGTCCCCCTAATAGCACACTCGTGATGTTTTTGTCCAGGGATTGCTGGAAAATCATGATATTTCAAGATCAATGAATAACTTCAACTAATGAAAGGCAAAGGATTTTGTGCGAATGCAACCACCACAAAATTGTTTATCTGCTACTTCTCGGACAACAAAGGAATTAGTTGCATTTGCAGTGTTCTTGACAGTTTTTTTGAGTATAACCTTGTATATTCAAAATCGTGAGGCCAGCCTGTTAGTAGACTCTGGCTCTGTGCACCGGGTTTTGATTCGAGTTTTTTTTTTTTCATGACAATTACGATAATTGGTATAATATATAGTTCTTAAAAAATACTATCTCTTGATTCCTATTTTTTCCCATGGTTGGATGGGAGGAACGTCACAAAAAAACCCCAATTTCAGTCTCAAGGTTTGTCTCAAGCTAGGTCTTGAGATGAAATAGTTAGTTGCTCTTCTACCATGTTTTGCATTTTCTTGTTAATGATTACTGCTTTAGTTTCATATTTTGTATGAATTTGAATACTCAAACATTGTTAGACAGTGAGGGAGGCAAGACAATGGCACCTTCAAATTTTCCTTTCATAATGACTGCCTATCTTGTAAGTTTTTGTTATTTAATAATTTTTGCAGTTTCATCAAATGGCTTCATCTTGATGCATTCGGAAATAATTAACTGATGGGGTTTTGTGGTTGGGTGAATTTTATATATATGACATCGGTATATTGAATTTAAAATCTTAATACCAGTTTCTTGTATGAGTTAAAATTACAAACATGGCAAAATTACTATGTTTTTGCATCAGCTGGTCCCCTGTTTCTCCCTCCAAAAAATATTGAGAACAACTCTTTCTCAGGCCTCTTCTTATTCTCTAATACAAAAAGAAGGCCAGAAATAAACCAAAAATAATCAAGTCTCAGAATTCAGCTACCATGTACATGTTTTCGGATCCTTAAAGGCTAAACCTCATTTGAAAAATGGTGCAATGAGAACTGAAATCTATTGGACGACATGCCGTTGTTATAACTTTTTGTATCATATTCAATTCCCTCCTACCTTGATGTCTGCTGTGAAGATTGCTCGTACAGGTCTATGATCAGAGAGTCTTGACTCACTCCTGTTGTATTGGATTTGCCTCATTCCCTTCCCAAACCATATTATTCTATCACACCTGCAATATCATCTTGTTGTTAGAGTATCCCATGCTTGCTAATAGATCATATAAAAGCATTTGAAGGGTGACTATGGGTCATCATTGCCTTGTCCTAAAGAACATATCAGTGTCATGTCATGTGAAAGTAGTGACATGGCCCACTAAAGGAAATTTGTGTCTTTTATTTCTAGTACACCATCATGTTCTTTAGGGACCTGAGAGTCATCCAAATTGTTTAATGTATGCTTACCATGCTGGAGAACGCCCGTTTTTGCTTGTATGCTGCTGATCACAACCTAGATAATCTTTAGAATTTGGGAGGTATTTGTATGTAGGTGGAAACTCTATGGCTCCTTCATGCCAACCTTGGAATACATTGCCCTCCATGAGCTCCAGCTTGAGCTATACAGAATTTGGGTGGAGTTTAAAATTTTGAACTCAAAACAGAACACTGACAATTCAACAAAACCTCTGCCTTAAACTGGTTTTGAATTTGAACTCAAAAACAGGGGCAACTTTCACTTCAAATTTGGACTCAGGACCTGAGTAAACCTTAAACCTTGCAAATAAGGTTTGTAAGGTGAGGACTCCTGTCTTAGAATTTGTGATTTTCAACTAGAAATATTATCAATTGGGCTTAATTCCACAAAACCAACTTCTAAATAAGGATTATATTGAACATATCTCTGATTAATGTGAAATCTCAGTATTAGTTTATTCAAACTATTGTCATGCAAGAAGTAACATGAGCCTTACCTGATCATGTTTCAACAAGGTTTCCCACTCTCTTCTCTTGATCAGCCTTTGTGTTGTAGAGTTTGGCATATAAATCCTGTAGTTCAAGTCGCCTAGCCAGACTATTCGGCTGTATGGGACCAGGTACCCACTTTAGATGAAGTTCTATTGAATGAGTTCTACTTGTATAAACTGATTATACTCAATTAAACAGGATACTTTGAATAGTGTAATGGATTACATATCCAAAACTAGTTAAATGTTTCTCAGTCAAAAAGCAAAGTTTGAGGAACTGGAAATAGTTACATATCTAATATACAATGATAATATATCTTCTTGTGGTCGAAAAAAAAGCGTGTAACTTATTCCTTCAACTTTTGACAATTTCCCATAATTTACACAATCTAGTATGCACTTACTCATGATCAATAATCTTTTGAGGCCTATCATGCAGAGGCCCAGAGGTGAAGATTGTCCTGGACAAAATATCTGTTGCATTAACGTTTCTTTGTCTTCGGTCTGCTTCTTTCCCACCAGATGCTAGATGACTACATACAAAGCAGAAACTTGTTTCATGCAAGTAAAATCTGATTGATACCGAACCCTGTATTTTAAGATCAATAAAAGAACTAAGAATTCATTTAATGTTTCAAAACTATCATCTAAATTCTCTAAACAGCTAGTTATTTTGTTGAAGAAAACAAAAACATGCATTCTATTTTTCTGCAACATGTCAAAACAAACCTTGTTTCCTAAGTAACCCATGATTCCACAGCCAACAGATGAAACACTCAAGTGCCTGATTGTTTGATAGAGGTCACATCGAGCCCATATGGTTATGAACATTCCCACCATCTGCCTGCTTATGATGCACTGAAAATCTCGTCCATGTTCTCCCTCTGCACAAATATGTTCCTTCAAAGGATATATCTTCTGTGATTCAGCTACTTTATCTCCTTCAACCACCTTTGTTGGTGTCCTATTGTTAAGGGCTGCTCCAATTAGAGAATTCCATTTCGTAGAAACTTTTCTGTTTTGGGGACCTAATACATTTGCTGCATTTAGAGGTACAATTTCTTGGAACCTGGTATATCATACATAATGAAATGATAGAAATCCAACAGTTTAGTTTCTATGCAGTTGATCGCTCACGTATAATTTTAATTAACAAAAGAAAATGATTACCCCAGAACATAAATGTCTGCTGAATTATTTTCTGTGTCAAGCCAGTCTTCCATATCCAAGTTCTTGGGTGGTGTAATGCCTCCAATATTCCAGGAACCAACAAAGATCCTTGTGCACATTAATATCCAAATCAGAGTTGCATTAAAGGTGATATAATATAGCTAGAAAAGGGTTAAAGTGCCATGGAAGAATTGTTCAAGAATTTAAACTATTATGACCTCATACTTTTTGGTTTGAGGATAGAAGCGTCTTCTTGAGTATGCAGATGCTTGATTCAAACTAGGAGTTTCCTTTCTGGCCTCTGATGAATTCTGGTTTTCTCCTTTGAAGCTATCAATTGTTAATATCTTTCTCATGATCTTGCTCTCCTTCAGCTTGAAGCTCTGCATGATCTTTGGATGAAATATTATACACTCATCATCAAGCATACAGAAAGAAGCAAAATAGAGAGAGGGGAAGAGACACTGAAAGCAACATAGGAAGAGAAAGAGATACCTACTTGCACCCTTTATGTGATGTTCTTGCCAAAGGCTTTTTACTACAATTCTACCAAAATATAGAAGTGGCATATCAAACCAGAGAAAAGCAAGAAAAGAAAGAAACTGCATCAAATATTAAGAGAAGGGTTTATTATGGGAGGAGGAAGGGGATTTATAAGCATGCAGCTTAATCGAATTGATTAAAAAATTGGTTATGGACAATTCCAGCCATATAGTGACAGCAGAAAAAACCTGGGGTCTCTCTCATATATGAATTGATTACTCACTACTCATTTTTGGAAAACTATACTTTGAAACTCTAAAGTTGTATATAAAACTTTAGATGTGATGCTTTTAGAAAAAAATATATATAATAAAAATAAATTTGTAATTAAATGATGTTAAAAATATATTGTTGTTAAGAGATAGAAAAAAAGTTGGATGTGAAATTATCAACTGTCTTCATTTTTCTATGGTTTTTTTTTTATAAATGCTTTCATTAAGATGTTAAGTTACATAATGATACCTAAGGAAACTATACATATTTATTAATCAGACTAGATGAAAGTTTAGTTTATTATACCGCGTGTTTGTTAATATTTGATTGCATATGTTTGGGTAATACCCCTCCCCATTCTTGTATAGCTCGTCCCTTACCATTTTTCAATTCATTTGATCTAATTGATATTTTCTTGGAATCAATGAAATTGAAATTCTTGCATTTCTTAAACAACAAGTGATGAGATCATGGAAAATAGCAAATGCTAATTAATTATTGTAAGATCATGAAGTCAAACAAACACAGTTCTGCAAACAAACTCAGACATAAACTGGTTTTATTTTTCCTTTTAGAAACACTTAATCAATTTCTTTCAACATGTCATAAACCAACCATGCAGTAAACTAAAGAATGATAAAGTCATTGGATAGAAATCTCTTTTGTTCCATGATTATTAACCTAAAGCTATAGGTGCATGCTTAGGTTTTTTCACACAACATGCATAAACTAACTATAAAATGACTGATATTGATGTTTGGCGTATGAATAGAATTGTTGGTCATTTTCATTACACTCCTTTCAACTCTGCCCATGTGCAAACATAAACATCATATCCTTCATTTTAAGGGACAATACCCTTTCAATCATACCTATCATATAGGCTTAGTTAAAGTTATGGTTTGTTATGCCCAAAATTGCCATGTATTAAGCTTTATATTTTACTGTCTAACAATCACAGAATTGATAAAAATAAAATAAAAAATTTAAGCACAAAATCCCTAATTCATTGAATGGAAGGAATAATTCATTCCTTTATCAGAAAATTTGTATGGATATATTCTTGAACAAACTTCTTTATAAACATTCTTGAAGAAAAAATATGTTTTTTCATAAGCTAAAGTTAGTTCATATACAAGTTAATTTTAAAAATTTGAAGAAACTATACATAGAAACTTTTACAAATTAATGGGTATGAATTAGTTTTAATTTTAAAGAAATTCAATTGATTTTTCTTCTTATTTTTTTAGAAGTATTAGTAGAGAAATGTATTCCAATATTCTCCTAATGTCAAATGAATTTAAACAAGATAACACAGTTGGTAGAGGTCCTTTCAATCTCACTTCTATTTGAAGTAAGTTTTTAATCTTTTTGATTTTTTTAGTTTCTAGAATTTAAAAAGAAAACAAAGATCCTATTCCAATGCCTGTGCCCTAATTATACTCTATTATATGTTTATTTGTTTGATTGTAAAAGTATTTATTTTAATACTATTTGTGGATAACACATCTAGGCAGAAGAAATAAAACATGTGGTTTTTTAATTACAAGACTAAAAAATAATTTTAATTTTAAAAAGGTTTAAAAAAAAACTCATTTTAAATTTTATCACTAAGCTATATTAAAACCTAAAATTCTATCCTTAAATTAAAAATGATCCCATCATTAGTCTTTGACAATTATCCTTAAAAATTTGCTAATTCCATATACAACCACTATTTTACATCTAATCTAATTGAAACTTAAAATCTAGCTAAATGTTAAAAATGAACTCAATTATAAAATCATTTGACACAAATTTAACATATACATAAATAATTTTTTAACTTCTTGAAATGTTTTGGAATGTGAAATTGTGAAAAGATGTGCCAAAACTTGTATGAATAGAGTTCACGGGTTTCCATTATTTTAGGGTTGATGGGATTCTTTCCATGTTAGGTGTAGATTATTCCTCCTAATTTAGTAATAAAAAATTTCTCACAATAAATTATTATAATATTTGATTCTTTTTATACTATAAAATGTTATAAAATGTTGGAAGATATACAAGTGTCAAATTTAGAGTCCCATTATGATATTTATCATCAAACAAAAGCAAGAGACAATTGAACTATGGACACAAATTTCTTCTTCAATCATACAAAGACAAAAGTGGGAAATGAATCAATCATTCAAGCAAACCCTTTTTTTCTAAACCCTATCTTTGATTTGGACATTCATTATTGTTCATGCTACCTTCAATAATGTAATACCACTATAAACTTTCTTCATCTTTTTTAACTATGCCATACCTTCTTATTTATCATTGGTTCATGTTTAATCTGTTTTCTTGTTCTATTTAGGAAACCAATTTCGTTGTTTTTAAGCAATTTTTTAATTCGAAAAAAAAATCAAGGGGAGAATAGTGAATAAATAATTTCATTCTGAAAAGCGTGTATAATTTATGTAAAACAAATGAAAAGGTGTGGGTTCTACACCTTTTAATATGGCAAATCCATGCCTTTTCTTGGACTTTCATATATGTTTTTATTTTAACAATATTTTTTAATATGGTAGAGAGCGTGGTGCATTCTTTTTCATTTTTAATTTTTATTTTTAAGTGATGATCATTGTTTGTTTGTGATGACTAGTGATGAACATTGGTGATTTGTTTGTGATGACTAGTGATGAACATTGGTGATTGAGATCAATTTTATGATATTTTTATTGGTAGTAGTTGT
>Ga0123341_1003251_pt1 | contig 13832 bp, 9 predicted proteins | sample Turbeapinknodule_FD_89959 | JGI IMG/M metagenome (GOLD analysis project Ga0123341, IMG submission 89959) | Root nodule microbial communities of legume samples collected from Mexico - Turtle bean Mexico pink nodule | ecosystem: Host-associated > Plants > Roots > Nodule | place: Mexico: Nepantla... | reverse complement strand
CTGTTTGATTTTTTTCGTGGGTGAATACTCATCCGTTTGACCTGAAATTTGTCCCGTTTTGTCCCAAATTCAGTGGAGATTCTTGGGTGGAATTTCAGGAAAAAACCATTCCGGGAGAATTTTCAGAAATTTTGTAAAAACCAAGGCTATCCTCTACCGAAACTTGTGAAATTCCGGCCTAATTTCTGCAATTTCATTCTGGGTTCGTACTGCGCTGAAAAAAATCCACACAAGCACTTTCGTATGTTTTTTGCACCCAGGCAAGGAGGCACGTCCATAAACGAATCACAAAAAGAAGATACGGGGAGGAAAAGCCAGGACGTTTTGTTTTCGGAAAACCGGTTTTGTTCACTCTCGGTCTGGGACTTACTGCGCCTTACTCCTTGTGTATTTGGTCTGAAATTTTTACCAAACATTCGTCACTGTGTCTATTGAGTTTTGGCTGAGGTTTGAGCCCCTGATTCGTCCCACAGGATTGGCAATAATTTTTTTTTTCGTCACTGTCAGGGCTGAAAGGAAGGTTCGTTTGTGTGTGAAACTGTTTGATTTTTTTCGTGGGTGATTACTCATCCGTTTGACCTGAAATTTGTCGCGTTTTGTCCGAAATTCAGTGGAGATTCTTGGGAGGAATTTCAGGATAAAACTATTCCTAGAGAATTTTTCAGAAATTTTGTAAAAACCAAGACTATCATCTACCGAAACTTGTGAAATTCTGGCCTAATTCATCACTGCCAGGGTTGAAAAGAATGTTCGTTTGTGTGTGAAACTGTTTGATTTTTTACTCGGTGAATATTCGTCCATTTGACGTGAAAATTGTTGCGTTTTGTGCAAACCAAGGCTATCCTCTACACAAATTTGTGAAATTTCTACATACTTTCTGCAATTTTATTTTGGGTACATATTACTACGCGTAATTCCCCGAGTCTTTTGGTCTGAAATTTTTACCAGACATTTTTCATTGTGTTTCTTGAGTTTTGGATGATATTTGAGCCTGAAATTCCTACCACAAGATTTTCAATGAATTTTTTATTCATCACTTTCAGGGTTGAAAAAAATGATCGTTTGTGTGTGAAACTGTTGGTTTTTTTCCTAGGTGAATACTCGTCCGTTTGACATGAAATTTGTCGCATTTTGTCCCAAACTCAGTGTAGATTCTTATGTTGGATTTCAGCAAAAAATTATTTCGGGAGAATTTTTCATAAATTTTGTGCAAACCAAAGCTATATCCTCTACAAAAATTTCTGAAATTTCGCCCTACTTTCTGCAATTTTATTATGGGTCCACATTTCGTTGAAAAATTACAAAAAAAATCATGTAGCTACTTTCATACGTTGTTTACACCCTGCTAAGGAGACACGTGCATAAACAAATCACAAAATGGAGATATAGGAAAGAAAATTCAGGGTGTCTTGTTTTCAGAAAATTGGTTTTGTTCACTCTCGGTTTGGGACTTATTACGTGATATTCCATGAGTCTTTTGGTCTGAAAGTTTTACCAAACATTCGCCATTGTGTGTCTTGAGTTTTGGTGGTGATTTGAGCCCGAAATTCCTACCACAAGATTTTCAATAAATTTTTTATTCATCATTGCTAGGGTTGAAAGTAAGGTTCGTTTGTGTATGAAACTTTTTGATTTTTTTCCTAAGTGAATACTCGTCCGTTTGACGTGAAATTTATTGCGTTTTGTCCCAAAATCAGTCGATATTTTTATGTGAAATTTCAACAACAAATTATTTCAGGAGAATTTTTCAGAAATTTTGAGAAAACCAAGGCTATATCCTCTACAAAAAATTGTGAAATTTTGCCCTACTTTCTGTAATTTTATTCTGGGTACATATTCGTTGAAAAAATATGAAAAAATTCTTGCAGATACTTTCATATGTTTTTTGCACCCTTTTAAGGAGGCACATGCATAAAGAAATCACAAAAAGGAGATACTGGGAAGAAAATTTGAGACGTTTTGTTTTTAGAAAATCAGTTTTGTTCACTCTCGGTCTGAGACTTACTATGCATTATTCCATGGTTCTTTTGGTTTGAATTTTTTACCAGACATTCGTCATTTTATGTCTTGAGTTTTGGCTAAGATTTGAGCCCTAAATTCGTCTCACAGAATTTTCAATAAATTTTTTATTCATCACTGCCAGGGTTGAACGGAAGGTTTGTTTGTGTGTGAAACTGTTTGATTTTTTTCCTATGTGAATACTCGTCTCTTTGATGTGAAATTTGTCGCATTTTGTCCCAAATTCAGTTGGGATTCTTACATGGAATTTCAGCAAAAAGTTATATCGAGAGAATTTTTCAAAAAATTTATGCAAACCAAGACTATCTTCTACAAAAATTTGTGAAATTTCGCCCTACTTTCTACAATTTTATTATGGGTCGATATTGCGTTTAAAAATTCCGAAAAAAAATCATGCACGTACTTTCATATTTTGTTTGCACCCTGCTAAGGAGGTACATGCATAAACAAATCACAAAAAGGAGATACCAGGAAGAAAAGTCAGGACGTTTTGATTTTGGAAAACCGGTTTTGTTGAATCTCGTTCTGAGACTTTCTACGTGTTATTCCATGGGTCTTTTGGTCTGAAATTTTTACAAGACATTTGTCATTGTGTATCTTGAGTTTTGGTTGAGATTTGAACCTCAAATTTGTCCCACAAAATTTTCAATGAATTTTTTATTCATCATTGTCATGGTTGAAAGAATAGTTCGTTTGGATATGAAATTATTTAAAAAAATTGGAAAAACAAATTAATTGTAAAAATTTATTATTATTTTAGTAAAAGATGAGAAACAATCAAATAGCAAAGAAAGTGTGTATAAAAAGATATCAAAGAGAATAATCTATACATATAATAGAGGTATATTCATATTTCCATGGTTTTAATATTAAAAAGTATTCTAATTGTTATAAATCACTTAGACATAGTTACCTATTTTCAATTTTCACATTTTATGAAAATAATATTTTTTAACATATAATAAGAAAAAAAGTATGAAAAATAAAAGATAAATGTGTACAAAAACCATCTTGTCCATCTTTTTACTAATAATAATTATGATGACGAGAAATGTTACCATCCTAATGTATTTAACGCGATTTTCGCTATTAAATAAATTTCATACTTGTTTTACTTAATTACATAGATAGTATGGTACTTGAATTTATTGTTTATTAAAATTTCACATGTATAATGTTATCTTCATTTCCTCTGGGTACAATATTATATCATAAAACACAACTCTTCCTAAATTTTTTAGTACTTGGGGTCTCTTTTCAGCAGAAATTGATCTTAAAACTAAAAGATATTTTAAAACAACTTATAATGATTATTTGTTTTAAAAGAAAAGTTAAATATAGTATTTAATTTAAAATTAAAAATAATCTCTAATAATTCATGATACAGAATTACTTGTTAATCGTTAACAGTGAGCCCAAATTCACTTAAAATTAGGCTGGAGCATGCTATCAATTCTGAAGATTAGCAAGATGGATGAGCTAAAATGAAGTATTTAGCAATGTAAACCCTTAATTGGTTTTTAGGGTTTAGGTAGTTTGTGATTCCTTAATTTAATTTAGCCGCACTCTAATTTAAAAAGCCAAAGAATAATAATAAGGGGGGAATTTTTCTAATCACTATTTTCTCCATATGCTCAGTCAAATAATATCTCTTATTCTGATCAAGGACAAGAAAAATCATTGTGACTATTAATCAGGCTCATCGATGTACATCATAGATTCATACAACCTATCTCTATACTTTCCAAAATTAGCAAAATCAAATTGGCGCAACTATGCTTTTTCTATGATAACAACTCTCACAGGAAGATTGGAGCCATTACCAGTGTAATCGTTGCCAGCATCTTTATAAGGACATGGATTGAAGGACCAGCTGTGTCTTTGAATGGATCTCCCACTCTGCCAAATTAGTCAAATTTCCAAACACGTAAATTATTAACCCAGCATAGAAAAATTCACGAAAAGGCAAACACTAATACCATATTAGGCTAGGCTACGTGAAGACTCATTAAGGATCTATGCATCATATCTTCCATTCCTTTCCAAAAACAAACTAGATAGGGTCCCAGTTTACATCAGAAATCAGATAACCAAAAAAAATTGTAGGAAAAGCATTATTCATGCTATCTCATATGCTGGTTATCCAATGGGTATATAGTTAGGTTTAGGGCGGTGGTTGAGGAGGACTTGGAGCAGTAAAAAATATGGCTCCAAGGATAGTGCAAGCACTGGGGCAATGATATTAAAGGAGCTTGTCGAAACGGTGACAATGGATTAGCAGCAGTGGGTGGCTTGGGTTGGTTGCAAGTAGGGGAAAACATCACCATGTGCAACATAATGATTGGGTGAAGAAGATATGAGGCGGTGTTAATGAAAGGGGCAGCATAAGGAAAAGGATGAAACTGCTCTTGTGATTGACGGCACATTGAGGCCACAAGTCAGGGTCACAGTGGCAGTGATGGCATTGCAGCAAACACATTATAAGCACAATAACCGTTGCTGCTAGACAAAACGGAAAAAAAAAAGAGCCACGAGTATATTTATAATCAACACCAACCATAGTCAATTGCTGAACATAAAACTTTACAAGCAACTATAAACCACATTAAAAACCTATTTATTACTACTAGGGAACAGAGAACCCAACAAAAGTGGCATAAGCAAAAAGTAACTTACGTATCTCCAGTTACGGCTGCTTTGTGAGCTTCACTTCCCTTCCCTCCAAGAGCTCCAGTCTCAATGTACTTCTTTGCATTATCCCAGGCACCACCAGCTGTGTTCAGAAAAAGTGCCATAAGAATACCAGACACTGTTGCAAACATGAGCATAGCAGCCACAACTTTAGCCCCGAGTAAAGGTTGCCCTGTGTAGTAGCCCAAAATTCGGAATACAAAACCTGCATTTGATAGAAAGATACAACATAGTAAATTCTACATGGCATAAAAAATATTTCATATCATATAAAATATAAGTATAACGTATCACTAAACAGGTCATCATCTCCAAAAGGCAAAAGATCAAACCGACAGCTGATTCCCAGGCTTTTATTTTAAGTTTGCACCAGAAGTTTTCGCAGAGATAGAATTTGAGAGACAAAGGGGCTCAAGGAATAATTATTTACTACTTAACAAACTAATGCAACAATTGAAGGTATAAGGGAGGCAGAACGCAGTCGGAAAACAAAACATTCAAATATAAAGGTTAATATATGAGATACAAGAACTCCCCAAGACAAGTTCACGGTATCAAAAGCCTATCATGCAATTGTGTTGTTCACATGATTATAAAACAAAAATAAAATAGCATAACTGTTGCCATTCTCCCCAGCTTTTCCTAATGATAATATATGTGCAAACGCAATTAAAAATTAACCCACCGACTGCAATAGGTGAAATGATTGCCAAAGCACCAGGTTTTATCATCTCTCGTAATGATGCAGATGCTACAATAGCAACACAACGACCATAATCTGGTTTTTCCTTGTAATCCTGCCGAAAGTATAAACAAGAAAAAAAAAAGAGAATATCAAAACCTGAATTGAGATACATAATATTACATTACAAACGTAAACTCACCATTATACCAGGCCTCTCAATGAACTGCCTTCTCACTTCATTAACAACCTCTTGCGCAGTTCTGCCAACAGCAGAACAGGCCCAAGCACTAAAGACAAATATAAGCATAGAACCTAGCAAACCACCAACGAAAACTTCGGGAATTGCAATATCAACCTGTAACTCAATCATAAGTTGCACTTAGAAGTTAGAAGAACCAAAAGTAATAAAAATAATAACATAATAATAAGGGTGTTGTTGACTTCAATTATTCAGTCCCTAATAAGTGCACGCATTTTGGTTTTAGACCATACATCTTTAATCTTTCAAAACACACATTATAAAGGCAATTTCTTCCTAATGCAGTCAATCATTAAATTTCCATCTAGGTTGAACATTTTATTCTTGTGTGGACACCCATGGGCCACACTGGACATATTCAATCTATGTTAGAATAGATGTACTGTTGTATTGTAGGTGGCATTAATTGTTCTGTGGTGGAGGCGAGTGGGTCAAGTCACAATTGAATTGTGACACTTGGACTTTTACGCTCTTCTTAAGTAGAAAGAGTTGTACCTTGATTATCAACTATAATCTCTACTTTTCTACCACAAAACACTCATCTACGTTATTTAAGTTTATTCTCTCATTGACTTTTTTACCAAACAACATTTAGTGCATACAACATTTCAAGTCTATATATTTATGCATAAAATTTTCCCTTAAACTTGAGCAATACCTTAATCACAAATTACACTAAAAGCACTGCTGTCCTCCATTCCACCCCTCCTGATTCCTATAGGTTTTTCCACCCCCTACTTCTGTGTTGTTTTGTATGATGTACCTAGATACCTAAAACATGCTATTGTGGTATGGTATGCTATGGTCTCCAATTTTCACCTATAAGCTAGGAACCACCCCAAACACACAAAGACAACAGCATGATTAGGTAGGACCTTGTCCTGCACACCTGTTTGAAAGGTTCACGAGCAAAAGCAGAAACCTCGTCCATATAAGCACTAAACAAAAGGAAAGATGCAAGAGCAGCAGAACCAATAGCAAAGCCTTTGGTGGTAGCTTTGGTCGTGTTTCCTACTGCATCAAGGACATCCGTTATCTCTCTGACACTTTCAGGCTGAAAACAGGTTGATTGTCAGTACGCATAAGAGAAATCTCATAACACAATGGACCATATTATTCTGGCAATAACTACCTGCTGACTCATTTCCACAATTCCTCCTGCATTATCAGCTATTGGACCAAACATATCCATAGTAAGAATATAGGCAGCGGTGCTTAGCATTCCCATCGTTGCCACAGCAGTGCCAAACAACCCACCAGTTGGGATTCCTGCTTCATCTACTAGTCCAGAGGTGTGACCGAGCCAGAAAGCCGAGATAATTGACACACTGATGACAAGGACAGGAAGAGCAGTAGATTCCAGACCCAAACTGACTCCAGCAATTATATTAGTCCCATGGCCAGTGGAGCTGGAAAGGGCCAATATGCGCACAGGCTCATGCTTGTAGTCAGTATAATACTTGGCAATCCAGACAAAAATGTACGCAGTGATAATACCAATCAACCCACACAAGGCAAAATTGAACCAAGCTGAAGGTGCTTGATCAGTGTAAAGTAACCAGCGGGTAGACTGCAAAAGTAATTCAATTTAAAAATTAGGCAGAAAATATGGTGAAACAAAAATTTGAAAAAGGTTGAGGAAACATTACTTTAGTCCTAATTGAAAAAGAGATTTCAATGTCAACAAAGTACAGAAATTGGAACAATGAATACTTGGCCAATCCAGGAAATATAGAAAAGTCAAATTAAAAGAACACAAATGAAGATTAAGTATTACCAAACCAAATGCCAGAACAGCTAAGACTATCGTTAAAGAATATCCTTTTTGAAGAATTGTCATTGGATCCTCCACTGGAGCAATTACTCCAGTTTCACGCGTACCCCGAATAGAAAATATTCCAACTGTTGATACTACCAAATCGAACGAGTGAACAACAAGAGGAAACAAGATGAAGCCCGATGGATCTGAATCGAAAGAGAAGACATCATATTGGATGGGCACGCATATACAAGTAATAGACCAGAAGTACGCAAGAAAGGCACAAAATAGAGCAACTCAAGTATTTGCCTGCAATTTTACAACGTTGTGCCATTGTTCCACCAAGTATCATGGCACTGATTATTTCAGCTGCAATACTTTCAAAAAGATCAGCACCTCGAGCAGCACAATCTCCCACATTGTCACCAACCTTAACATCAAATAAAAAACAATATGGTACCAATGGAAGCACAAGTTCAGAAAAAAGTATAGGCAGAAACAAAACAAAGAAACACAAGTCAAGGAAATAAAAAACATTTAACAGCTCTTCTCATTGAGCTGATGTAACTTTTGCAAGTATCCATCAATTTTACAAAAGATAAAAATATAAACCCAGTATGTTTATTATCAGTTAATAATGTTTTTCGTAAAACTTTCATATCAATATTTTCTTTATTCTCTTATAGGGCTTGAAGCTAAATATTATAAGTAAAAGATAATGAAATATATGGCGTAGCTTAGTGGTGTGTGAGGGGGGCCTCCCCCCAATTTTTTTTTTCCATTTATATAAAAAAAATAGTATATTTTATATATTTAGCACCCCTAAAAATTTTGTACGCCTATAAAAATTTTGGCACCCCTAAAATATTTCCTAAAGATGCACTTTGTTCTCTATTTATCCAATAGGTTGGCAAAACAAAAAATGATCATAAAATTTGGAGAATCTCACAAGTCTCTGACAAATAAAACATAAATGCAAATATTCAGATCTTGGGCACTTAAAATCAGAGAACACCTTCAATATGTTGAGTTATACAGTTGACTCATGGATGGTAAATTATATTTTTGTGTTTCAATCTCACCTACTGGGATAAGACTTTTGTTGTGTTTCCATCACCTTTAAATAGAACCATAGAAAATATTGATGTAATTCAAAAATGAATAATGAAAAGGAGACATGCTTCTCAAAATTACTTATAAAGATAAAATCTTATTTAAAAATCATTTCCACAAACTATCCCGCTTTTCAAAGAACATTAACAGAGTGTTTGATTTCAGTTAGAAACCCTCAAACAAACATTCAACTCAATCCTTCCTCTCACATGTTTTTCCATTAAACTGACTTGGAATGTGTGCAAAACAAACCCAGATGAAACAACTAACACATTTTAATGTGTAGACTCATCGAAACAAATTAAACAAAAATAAAACAATTACCAGATCAGCAATAACAGCAGGATTCCTAGGGTCATCTTCAGGTATTCCCTGTTCTACTTTTCCAACAAGGTCTGCTCCAACATCAGCTGCTTTTGTGTATATTCCACCACCCAACTGAGCAAATAGAGCAACAAAGGAGGCACCAAATCCATATCCAACTAGAAGAAGAGGTACTGAAGGAAAAAAAAAATGTTCAGAAATCAATCACCAATTAGAGAGAGAATAGATCAGATAATGGACAAAAAATTAAATCATGTCATAGCCAGATAGACAATAAATATTCCTTAATAATTGTGAGCATATCAGCTAAAACTTATTTCAGTCAACTTAATTATTGGTCTTTGGCTAAATATGAGCCAAGGGGGAACATTTAATGAGAAATCATATAAGGAATCATTTATGACCTCAATCAAACCTCCCCCAAGTTTACCACCTCAGCTCTCTTTTATTTTCAGTTTACAAATGAACACAAAACTCTCCAACTTATAAACATGGAAAACTAGCTTGAAAATATAATTATGAAATATCAAGAGCACAATAAATGTTCAATAATAACAATAAAATTTCAAACATTAAAAAAATATTATATCTATGATAACAAGTTAAGGGGAGAAGTCTACACTCACAATCAGTAACCTTCATTGAACCAGGTGAGTCTACTCCCAACCAAACATAAAATGTGGCATAAAGGACTGCTATACCAATTACAGCCATACCAACAACAATGATGGCCGATAAACCACCTGCACGAGTAGCTACCTGTGCAAATTCCTTCCAGTTAAAATACGAATAGTGAACTGTTCATAGTTTTCACAGAAACTGATAATGAACTAATGGTTTAACCTGCAATGCCTCTCTTGCAGACCGTCTTGCAGCACTAGAAACTCTGACATTGGCACGAACTGACACCCACATCCCCACATATCCAGCAATACCTGAACAGAGGGCACCTAAAAGGAAAGAAGCTACAGTGATGTATGCAGAAGTTGACCTGAAACAGGATGAAAATGACAGATAAGAACAAGTAAACAATACTAAAAATATTCACAGCATATATATTTTATTACATCACCTCCCCAGGCCAGAAGCTTCCTGTTGTGGAGTAGTACTGCGAAACAAATATATGCATAGAATGACAACAGCAAGAAACATGGCCATCTTGGATATACTCCCATACTGGGTCCTGAAAAATCCTTCAGCTCCATCTCGTATAGCATCTGCTATCTAGAAAGCAATATGATAAGCTCAGGACAAGAAAACAAGGGTTCATGGTGATGCAATCCAACTGTCAATCAGTCATCATAGAAGGCACTAAGATGTATAATAACTTAAACACACTATTTTCGTGAATCAAACAAAAATGGTTCAACAAATCAGGCTCTTTGCATTAAGCATATTAACAAAAGGTTCCATTGCTAGAATTAAATTTATAAAAAAATATCTTGGTATGTTTTATATTTCAAGATATGCAAACAAGAAATTTAACAAGCCCTACCTGTTCCTAGGTTCATATTTCCCCCATTTTGATTAAAAGGAAAGGAAATTTTCTTGGAAGTTGGAAAATAGTTTCTTGTCCTCCCCACAAGAAAGAGAAAATACAACTCAATAAAGAAAACTAAAGATTAGCATGCTCTCACTTCTCAAGTTTTTTTATCAAATGTAAAAGCAAAGAGGGAAAAAAACAATATTCTTTAAGAGTAATTTTGCAATTAAACTTGGCACTTCTTTTCATCTTAGTCTTCACAAAAAAGTACCTTTGCATTTTGGTCTGTACATGAAAAATTATTCACAATCGATTCCCACCATTTGCTATAGTTATAAACAGTGTTAGAATTGCTTATATAGGGACCAAATTGAAAAACATTACGTCGGGTGTAGAACCCAAACTGTAGAATAGAGTATTTTCTTGCATAGTACAAGGGAACATTATCCTGGTTAATAACAATGCAGGAATCACTATTACATATTAATTTTGATGGGGACCAATACTAGAGAGCTCTCTAAATCTCTATTAACAAGGAAAGTAAGAAGAGAGACTAGGGATGTGGCCAAAGAGTTGTTTCCTTTCAAGTTGACACACCAACAATCAAGCTGTATCTCACTAGGTGAGGTTGGCTACATTGATCAACCAACATCATTAGGCTGTATTATATAAAGCATATTTTCAGTAAAATTATTTACATCTTTAAGATTTGTCCTAAAATTTTGTTGTCTTCTAATGGTTTTTACTAAAAACCAAAATAGACACTATAATCCGGCTATCTGCATATGATCCTTTTCTTCACTATAGTCTCTATTGGTGATATTCTGCTCACATGACCGATCCACCCTAGGCAAGTTTTAATCATTACTACTCTATACATGCTACTTTATTTCATGCCCTCTAATCCAAATCAAATTATCAATCAAACCTTAGAAAAGTGAAATCAATAATCACAGGAAAGTGCTATTTCACACACACACACATAAAATGTTTTGCCCCCGAGGTGTATATTCTTCAACAAGAATCACACAGGGTAGACTGATACAGTATAAACTTCCGGTAAAATGCCCCCAACAGTATGACAGGACACAAAAGATGTGGCAATATCATATCATCTCAACCTCTCATATGGGACTTGGTTCTTAGGATTTGAGCTCACATTGGCCATATCTCGGGCCAGAGTGAGATCTCAACTCAACACACCCTTTCATGCCGATACTGGACATTTGTAGCACGGACTTATGCAGGTAGCCCATGACCATACCCCCTTATGCCTAGGAATATATATATCTAGAGCACAAATAAATACAGGTGGTCCAATATTGGCTTTCAATACCATCTTAGAATTTTAGTTTAGGACCTAGCTGAATTCCACATAACTGGCTTGTAAGATGAGAACCACCGAAACTTTACAAGGACTACATTGTTCATATCTATAATTTATGTATGATTTTGACAATGGTAATCAACCTCATCCTCTTTCACAGGACTCAGAGCAATCAGCTCGTCTTTCAACCACAAAGAGAAATAGCTGATTGTTGAGAAAATCTCTAATGTAATATTGATTTACTAATATTAAGAATGTATAGAGGAGATGGACAACACTTTAGAGATTGCAGTAAATACAGGAAATAGATTTACCTGAACCATTTCAGGAGGTCCCTCATCTTTTGCGAGCACCCACTTCGTAAGATAGATGGCAACAAGGAAGCTGAGAATGCAAACAGAGATGACAAACACAATGATCGGAGAGGTACTGGCTCCCACGTAAAAGATAGCACCCAGCCCAAGGAGCAAAAGAATGAACAGAACACGAATATTTATACCGAACAGAATCCGAAATATCTGCAGAAATGTGTAAAGGAGGAGTGGACAGTTGAGAAGTTGCAGAAAGTTCAGGCGAAGGGAAATACTCTCAGGATATACAGATTCAGATAGATAAATTAGAAGTGAGTATTTTGCTATATTGTAATAGTTTAGGAACGAACCAGAGGGGTGTAAGGTTTAGTGCGCATGTTGGGGAAGGTTCTGGGCTTGTCCTGGTAAGCCCCCAAGCCCAAAGTACCGGACTCCATGTCATTCTCCATCATTATGGAATGGGTGGAATTCGCCCTCCGTGCTACAGGATAAGGGTTGTACTCACCACCTAGTTGGGGCAAGTCAGCCCCTGAACCCGGTCGCTGAATTTTGAATTCTCTTTTTAAACACCCAAACAACGATTTACGTTTCCTAAAGAAATCAAACTGCAACGCCTTCCTTCTCGCTCCTCTCCGCAGCCGCAACAGGAGTTAGTGTTCAGACTGCACAAAATTAAACACAAACTATGATTTAATGTAGATTTCCATGAACAATGCAGCAAATGATACTTCCTCAGAGCCTAACTAACTAAAAAACATGGATGCAGATCCCATCCAAAATGCTCATGCTTCGATTCCATTTCGTATTCAATTATAATAGATCCGCATCAGCTTCTGGCATGGGATCTCAGTGAAATCGTGAATTGAAATCGTAAATTGAAATCGCAAAGTGAAATCGCAAATCGAAATCGCAGATCTAATGCTTACGGATTTTCTGTGGTGAAGAATCGGTCGCAATTGCTGTCACAGCCACCGAGCGGAACCTCTTCTTCTTCCTCTTCACCTTTGTTCGAAGGAGAAATGCATGTGAGAGAAAACACAAACACAGTGAATCAATGAAATCAAATCGAATCAAATCAAATACACTAACTATTTCTATTTCACGTTCGCCATTCTTCTCTTCGTTCTTTCATTTCTTAATTTACATATATACGCCACTCTCGTGTTGACATGTAAGAGATATCCAATAATATTGCGACACGTCATCTTAACTGCATTCTTATTGGCTACTCGTGTCATACCCTGCGCTTTAACTTCTAATTAATAATTAATACTTATTACCTCAATTTAACTATAAGATTTTTAAAGATTTTAATATCTATTTAATTCTTATTGTTTAAATTCAAGACTAATATTAATTGTTCATTATTATTACTATTTATATTCTTAAACTGTATTTGACAAAAAACGGAGAGAGTTTCCTTATGCATATCTAACATTTGTTACGCTTATATTAATGAATTAATAAATGCAAAATCAGTATGAAAAGATAAGATACAAGTATATTTCTAATAACATTAAATGCTGCATTTAAAATATTTTAAAAATTCAGTTAAATTTATGTGTTTATTTAATATTGTAGTTAAATTTAAAGTATATCATACTAAAATCATGCCAATTATCAATCCACTATGAAGGTATATGATGGGGTGAGACATATAAACTATTTGAAAGAGAGTAAATTAGACAATATGAAATTTTGTGTCTTTTCGAATACTCGAAATATAATATAATTGAAGTACTTTCACTCTTAACGTTTGAAAAAAATAATAGATATGGTAATTATGTGTAATTATTTACTATTTTTTATAATTATTTTATATTTATGTATAATTATTATTTAATATTTTATTTGAATATTT
>Ga0123341_1003248_pt1 | contig 13835 bp, 8 predicted proteins | sample Turbeapinknodule_FD_89959 | JGI IMG/M metagenome (GOLD analysis project Ga0123341, IMG submission 89959) | Root nodule microbial communities of legume samples collected from Mexico - Turtle bean Mexico pink nodule | ecosystem: Host-associated > Plants > Roots > Nodule | place: Mexico: Nepantla... | reverse complement strand
ATATATAAGTTGGTAATATTATTAAAATGAGTTATTAAGTAAATACTTTTTATTTTTAATGGTATTAAACTACCATTTTCTTTATAAATATATGACAATTTCTAGTAAATATTTTTTATGATAAATTTATTCATGTAAGTATTAGAAAGATAAGATTTCCTTTTCATAAGCTTGTTATTTTAATTAAGGAAAGAATTTTGATTTTCTTATATGTTTATGTAAGTATTAAGTATAAAAATTACTTTGTCCGTAAAACATGAGGCAAGGCAGGTTGAGTTGGTCAGATTAACCTGTTTGATCCTGTCTATACATAAAGGGATTGATGAACTAATAATATTAACGATTTCAAAAGATTGACTCACCAAGTCATCCATCCATCATCGGGTTATGATATTTTAACATCCTTGTTTATTTTTACATTCATAATAAATATTAATATTTATAATATAAAAATTAAAAAAAAATTTCAATTAAAATATAAAATATTTTAAAATTAAAAAAATTAAAAAAAATAATTTTTTTTATAAATAATTAAAATATTAATATTTATTGGAATGTATAGTGAAATAAACAATTTTTTATTATCCTCCATACTTTGATACTTATAAACAGTGACATATGTGTTTTTTATTAAATAATGTTGTTTTTTTTGGTTGCAGGAGGAAGGCAATATCATTTATGTGGAGTAGCTCAGTTCGCAAATCTTGTTGGATCATGCATTGGATACACCATCACTGCATCCATAAGCATGGTGTAAGTGATATTTCATATATTTTAGGTTTTTTCTTGTTCAACCTACAATTTCTAATTACACCCTTCTAGTTTTTAAAATAATTATCCTATTTTTTTAGGGTTTAGGAACAAGTTTTTCATAATTTCTGAAATATAATTTCTAAAACATGATTTTTGTAATAAATTTTTTAGAAAAGAAATATAGAATAAGACGTTTAGAAGAAACTTTCTTAAATACATGACTATTTTCTATAATAAAATTTCTAAAAAAAGTTAGAACAAACTTTCTAAGACACATATGATGTATATTAAATGGATTTATGGAACAAGCTTTTTCTAACATAATTTCCAAAACAAAGATTTTTGGAATATAAATGATAAATTTTAAATTTAGCTTTTCAGAACAAGTTTTTTTATAGCCACTATTAGCATGGGTAGAGTTTATTAAAAATGGGGTTTAAGATTTTGTTAAGGTTGATAAAGGAAATAAAAATGTATTTTCATTCTACATGACATTATTGGTGTTTATGAAACAGGGCGATAAGAAGATCGAATTGCTTTCACAAGTATGGGCACGAAGCTAAGTGCCAAGTATCAAATTACGCATATATGTCCATCTTTGGAGCAGTAGAGATTTTAATAAGCCAAATCCCTGATTTCCATAATCTTTCAGGCCTTTCTTTCGTTGCTGCTGTTATGTCTTTTGGTTATTCTGCCATAGGCATTGGTCTCTCCATAGCCAAAATTGCAGGTTTGTCATTGCATTTAGTTAACACATCATTTGTAATAATACAACCACATTCTACTTTCATACATATCCATCACTAAATTTTGCAAACTCACAATCATTAGTGAGCTTTTTCTGGCTAGTTAAAGAGACTAAAATCTTACCTAAAATAATCAAGTCTAGTACTACTTAAACCGATGAAGTAGTTGTACATTTTAAAAATCTTTACTGAATGAGTGAATGATGATTTTGTTAAGTAAAGAACATTTTAGTACATTCATTTAAATCTTATAGTGAAACCCCTTTTAGTAATGTTAAGTTAAAGGGACTCAAATGAAAACAGAAGTTAATTTCTGACGGGTTTGTAAAGTGAGAAGGAATGTGATTTTTCCTTTAAAAAGTTGCCATATAGTATGTACATAAGGATCTGATTCATATAGCATTTCTTGTGTAAGGCATGAATAAATAAATAACCTGAAACTGATAGATGTTGGAATGTTTTGCATGGGCGTGGAACCTAAAAGGTGGAAGCCATGTGGAGACAAGTATTACAGGGTTGGTTGTTGGAGAAGACGTGACAGGCACACAGAAGATATGGAGTAGTTTCCAAGCAATTGGGAACATTGCTTTTGCATATTGCTTCAGTCAAGTAATGGTTGAGATACAGGCAAGCTACCTTAGCCAAAATTGGTGCTTATTTCATTCTATACTGTTTTTTTAGGATTGTTTTGATAAAACTTGATTTCAACAGGACACATTAAAATCAGTCCCATCAGAAAGAGGAGCCATGAAGAAGGCAACCGTAACTGGAATCTCCATCACCACATTTTTTTACTTGTTATGTGGCCTTCTAGGCTATGAAGCATTCGGCAACAAGGCACCCGGAAATTTTTTAACAGGGTTTGGGTTTTATGAACCATATTGGCTTGTTGACATTGGTAATGTCTTCATAGTTGTTCATTTAGTGGGAGCCTACCAGGTAATTCTTTCATCACCAATAGTTCCCAACTCAACACTATGTATGCTGTAGGGAGAAAAACAAAATTCAAACTTAACTCTATATCTGAGTTATTTGATCTCTAATTAACAAATTAGTATTGTAATTAAGATATGCTGGCTTTTTATTAGTCTTTGTTGTCAGCTATGAAAAAAAAATGATGTTACACTTGTGGCATTGTTTGAAACATGCTGATATGACTCAGTTGCATTTTTGTTCACTCGTATATGTGTGATACTTGAGGGACCAAAAATGTAATAACATGTGTTAAGCAATGTATTACACAAGAAAAATACCGGGAGTAAGTTTAAATTTAATTTGTATGATATGATTTTTAATTGTTAAATTATGAACCTTCACTTTGTGTGTACATGCAGGTATTTTCACAACCAGTATTTACGCTTGTGGAAAGTTGGTGTGCAGGGCGTTGGCCTGAAAGCAAAATCATAACAAAAGAATATGGTGTGGGCATTCCATTGGTTGGAACATTCAGACTGAATGTGTTCAGGGTGATATGGAGGACAGTGTTTGTGATATTCACAGTTGTGATTGCTATGATTCTGCCATTCTTCAATAGCATTGTGGGGTTGCTTGGTGCAATTGCCTTCTGGCCCTTGGCAGTCTACTTTCCAACACATATGTACCTTGTTCAGGCCGAAGTGCCCAAGTTCTCTATGGTCTGGAATGGGATCAAATTGCTAAATGTCTTCTGCTTTATTGTCAGCCTTGTTGCTGCAGCTGGATCAATCCAAGGAATTATTACAGACCTTAAAACCTATAAGCCCTTCCAGTAAATCCTATGTGTGCTTTAGCTCTTAGGATGAACCAATGTTTGTAGCAATGTCTTTGGTCATTATTGATCAGTTGTTTGAATAAATTTCTTTCAAGTGTTCTGTATCATTATATACATAGTTTTTAATGGAATATTACTGCTTTTAGTTCCTGTTAAATATTTAAATCTTGTTTCTGGTCCACCACTTCCATAATTAATAGTTTTCGTCTCTCTATTCTTTCAAACATAGTAACTAAACTAAAGCTGACAGTTTATGCAGACTCAATTTTTTGAATATTTTGAGAAAATACACACAAGAACTAAAAAATTAGAGGCAAAATCCAAAACTAAAAACATTTTCAGAGACTATAGAAACTTCATTTTGCTTTTTTTTTAATATATTTGTTTGTCTCATCCTTCCAAGTTTCTTCCCTGTTTCATGTTATTCCAACGTAGGATACTAGGATGAAGAGTATCCAACAAAAATGGTATATTTAATTTTCATGCTGTATAATAATGTTTAATTTAATTAAAAAAGATTTTTTTTTTCTTGAAAAGCTCAAGTAAAGCAGCTTTGTTTATATACTACGTATTTACATTAATGCTTACGTAACAACTGCTACATGATTTCTCTCATACTTAATAAAACCAACATTTCAACATTCGATGATTCCTTCTTCCTGTTATTCATGTTCAAGAAGGTGCAAGACCTTCATTGTTTGCCAAGTTTGTGGGCTTTCATTTCATCAGAATATCGTCTGGGGGTGAGGAACTTTAGTTGTAACAGAAAAATAAAACATTATAAGCAATGTTTCTTCTGATGGAGCTTTTATTTATATTTAAATTATGCATAGGATCTATGCAAAATGGAAGAGACGGATGAAAAGAATTGAGTCAATGATGAAAGCAAAATAGATAACAAGAAGTTGATCTGGATGATATTTTACAATGGAACTAAATCAACAGAGGCTTAAGTAAACAGAAATTTGATATATGCAACTAGATTCCTAAGAGCTAAGTATGTTTAGTCTTGCCTTTAGTTTAATCGAGGTGCTATCTGTGATATCCTTTCATCTTCAAGGAGTGCGTAAGGGTCCACATATTGTGGAGGTGATATAGCCATCTTGCTTGCATCATGGACAAATGTTGGTCCAAAATACTGCAACAGTAAACTAAGGATCAATTTCAAAGCCATTTCAAAAACATCACTCCTATTTATCCACTACAAAGTGATGCCTGAAGTGTAAGAAGAGCATGCCAACAAGAACAAATATATTGCCATTAAAAGTTTCATTTCTCGACGGGGAAAATCATTTCAAACTAAGGATTCATGTTGCATTGAGCTTTGTTGCCACATATCAGATATAAAACCACAGCGTAGATTAAAAGATTTAAATGTACAAGCTTCAGCATTATGAAATGAAGTGGCTGCTCCCAATAATTAAATGTACAAAAACAGTTGTAGTCACAAATTGGGAGCTTTGTTAGTTCACCAGACAACGGGGACAAAATTCATACATATGCTAGTTACAGCATTGGCTATGTCTATCATGAATTATAACTATTTACAATGAAGAAGTTTAGTATATAGCTTAAAGTTGTAGGTGCTAAATTGACATAGTTTGTCCATATACTAGACTATGTTCTTTTACCCGTCAAATTGTTATTTGCTTCAATTACAAACAAACTAATAAATGAAAGAAAAATCATGTTGTCATTGTACAAGTAAGATGGTCATGATACTGACATGCATCAATATGGTGATCTGATATATAAAAAAAATGCACTCATCACATCAGTTGTCAGGCCAAGAACTTACGAAGTAGAGAGCAGAAAAAGTTGCAACAATTATGAGGATCAACGGTCCAAATCCCAAGAAGAACGTTCCTCCAATTGTCAATAGAAGTTTAGCACGAGGTATTAAGCCCTGAAATAGATGAATACACAAGTGATTTCACGGGATTTAACTCAATATAATATATTATTAATTCTGATGTAGAGGCATTTCTATAGGATATATAGATTTTTTTTTTTTCATATTTAGCATCCAAAAGACTCCTCATAATTTAGGCAGTGCAGCAATTGCTACATTCTCATGTAGTAATAATATACGATGAAAAAGAAAGTGCATCAATATCTAAACTGGTCTTACAGAAGGCCTTTGCATACTATGGACATCATCATGTTAATTTCTTAATAATATTCTGTTATTAATACTAGAACAGTGTACTGATGAACGATTTCTTCAAGTTACTAATGCCCATTTCACACTCAAATTTAGGGAGTATTTAGGTAAACAATTTAATTAAATACTTATTCAATAAGATTTTGTTATATGAGAGTTTATTCTTAAGCTTCATAGTGAAGTGTACTAGAATAAGCTAAAAACATATTATTTTGATAAGCTCATCTACAAAGCTAATTAAAATAAGTGAAAATGAACTTATGAGAAAGTCACAAGTCATGAAGCACTATACTTCAATTCACTTTGCATATCCATATCCGATACTCTTAAATGTTTCACCAATAAAGTATCTAAGCCTTTAAAAGAACTATAAAACTCGAATACAGCTACATATGAAACATTGAAATATATGTACAGTATAGAACTAGAAACATAGTCTCTGGGTGGGGCAAAAATGGAAATTACCCTCTTCACAAATGATTTCAAGAAAGAAATAAGATTGATATTATTTCTATTTGTCAGGAAATAAAAAAATTATTTATGATGACAATGATTTATGAATTCTATTTTGTTTTTAGTAATGCCTAAAAGTATGTTAATTTGGATTTGCTTGCAGAATATAATTTTATGTTTTATGCATTTCTTAAAATATCTGTATATGAATCCTACACATATTATATCTTATGTATTTTTAGAATAATTGTATCTAATACATATCTTATTAAAAACAGGTATAGTATTTCTGAATCATAACATAAGCACAAATAAGCTGTGGCAAACATTTCATTAGTCTTATGCAATCATTGAAATTCATAATAAGAAGCATGGAAGCTGTATTTCAACATGAAGATTCAGAAATGAAAAATTCAAAATTTTAACAGCTTATTATTTTCTTAAGTCTTAAAGTAATAATAATTTACTACAGAGAAGCTAAAGTACACACTTCAAAGCTATTTATGGCAACACAAGAAATAATGTCGTTAGAATTTAACTATGAAATCTTACATCTCTGAAATTAAGGGAGTTACTTATTGCAAAACTGATAAGATACAATTTTATTTTGAAAATTATTTTAAATTCTTTCTAATTCTATGCATTCTGCAGAAGCCATTTGAATTTTAAGTTCCAAACATGTGATGTCTCAAAGGGGACTATTTGAAGTTCTAAATTCAACAGCAAGATCAAGTTTGTTGATTTGAGTAACAAGCCAAAAGTTTATAGCAGTAACAGCTGCCAGCTAAAAAGGGCTACTGATGTCACTCATTATTAGACCTACTATTTATATAATTGTTGACACATAAAAGATTAAAAAGTATCGAATGTTTAGAGAATAAGGTTGAAACCACAATCTTGTAAGTTGCCATTCATTAATTCATAGCTGGATTTCAGTACTTCTTTTCATATGTTCATCCTTCGTGTCTTTTCCTTGTCCTCCCTCCTCATTTTCCTCTCTCTTGTCTCTCATTAATAAAAAAAAACTAAATTAGTATTTTTTGTTCAACACCGGATAACAAAGACAAACTACTGACAACAAAACTATTGAAATAACATAACTGTTTGTTTATAAATTATTTAAGGAAAAGGAATGTTGACAATGAATCAACCTCAAGACCTTCACTGTTCAGGGCCATAGATCGTTCCCTCTGATTGTCTAGACTCCTCTCAACATTGGTTGACACAAATTTTCTTTTTGGGAAACCTCTATCTTCCTCATTCACGTACACCTCTTCATCAAGTTCATAGTTGCTTTGTTGGTAATCATCAAGCAATGATGTAGGGGTCATACCTCTCCTCTTCAATTCCTTCATAAATAATGACTCCGGAGGCTCTTCACCTGAAAACAAAACAGAAGCAGTATGAAGACACAAAAAGGTATTGTCCATTTTGATGTTCTCTTTAACCAGTTGTAGACTATAATCTGAACCCCTTCACTACAAAACCTACTTGTCTAGCCAAAACATAATGAGATACTGTTTTTTTTGCTAACCAACACATGAAAGGCCACACAAATAAACATGCTTAAAGCACAAGAACTCATCCTACACCAGATGAAGACAGACATAAAAGGGGGAAAAAATCTAAATTTTATTTTAGTAATCTGCCAAGCAAAGAGAGTGGATATCACAAATACAAATCATTAAACAAACAGAGCTAAGAAATTTTAGTAAATTTCTGTATTATTTCAAATTAAAAAGCAACTATTTTTTCTCATTAAAACTAGAATTATAACAATTCCAAATAACCATATCATTAAATGAGACATGAAAATAATCTAAAAAAAAAATCAAACTTGCCATTTTTTTGGTTATTGGAATCTTGAGAACTACAACAGACCCTGAAAGTGGAAGACTTAGAAGAGGTGAAAGTTTGCAGCTTTGCGATCCTTTTGTGGAAACAGCATGGTAGGTGATTGTTCCACGTGGATTTTCTGGGGAAATTATATTGGGAAAGGGAAAGTTGGGAGAGGGTAGGTCTCAGAAAAGCCATAACTAAAGCACCAAATTTGAAGAGACAGAGAAACCCAAATGAAGGAAAGGGGTTTGGTGGCAGAGAGACGTGAAGAGGCTTCTTCTAGAGGAAGTAAGAAGTGGAGTAGAGCTTGCATCGGCTGGATAAGCGCAATTTAGAGTGATAGAACTGAGGATGCTAATGTGAGCGGAGAGTGGGTGTGCGTTTGTGGTTAGAAAGAAGTAACCAGTCGCAGATTTGCGGTCAGAGGCTGCTGACAACATGGACAAAATAATCATGATTTTTGTTTCGCGAATGGATTTCCTTCACTATTTATTTTATTATTTATTCTCATAAACTCCAATCATTTTGTTCCTTCCACGAAAATATGGCAAACTTATTTTGTTGGGTTGTGATGTTCGGTAAATTTAGAAACGTATTTATCAACTTTATCACCAATAATAGAATAATACACAAAACAAGAATTCAATTACACATGTATCTACTAATATTAATATAAAACTTTTTTAACAATTATTTTTTTAAATAAAAGTTAAATTGAAAGAGATAAAAAAAAGGCAAGTGTACTAATAAAGATAAAAAAATAATTTTAAAAGGATGGAATGACATTTCTTTTATTAATTTAGGATAGTACTGGACAGACCCATTAAAAAGTGGAAGAGGTAAAATAGTAACTGTGTCAAATTCAGTAAATTATTTATTCTAATATATTAGAACACAAGAGTATACTTCAACTTTTTAAGAAATGTCATTTAAATCTAATTTCAATGAAAATGATTCACGATTTAATACACTAAATCAAATTATAGGTATCTTTCTTAAAAAATAATCTTTAATATTATTATAACCTTGGTTAATTCTAAAAATAAATAGTGCCCATACCAATAGTATAAAGATTTTTTATTCTTTTTGTGTGTGCATATACATATACATATATAATATTTTAATTTTTCTTTTTTCATTTTATTTTGGTAGTATAGAAGTTTAGGAATGGATGAGACATTTTAAAATAGTTAAACTTAAGTAACTTTTGAAGTAAATAATAAATATCTTAAAATCATATAACAATAAATTTTAACTGATTAAGATATTTGAATAGAAATTAAATTCTAATTTAGTTTTTTAATACACTGCCTATAATCTTTAGAGGGAATGCCATTTTTTGAACTTCACTTTTTGTTAGACTCATTTTTTATCTTTTACCTACTTTACCACTTTACCTACTCCTTTTTTGAACTCTTATATGAAGCGAGAGACAACTGGGAAGATCCCTTTCGTAAGAATATCATGGAAAGACGAAAGTGAGTATTAGATTCGCGTGTAAGCAAAGAAACTTGCGAATGTAGTATTCTGTGAGTTCACAACAATCAAACAAAGTTGATGAATATAATATAATTGCGACATATTTGTGCAATTGTATTAGCTACTTATAATGGGCAATTCACGAAGTGTAATTTCATAAGCATCTTTTGAAACAGGTTTCAGATCTAGCTAGAGTTTTACAAGAGAGAATTTATAAACTTTGTTGTTATACATAAGGACAAGAAACCAATAATACGATACTATCCCAAGCTAATTATACATTAGGACAAGAAAATACTTGGACACGTGTCCCTGGATATTTTTGCAACCTTGCGTTTTAGCCAATAGTCTTCACCTGAATTGATTGGAGAGCCATAGGAGAGGAACGTTTGGGAGCTATATCCGAGACCACTAGAACAACATCTCCTTGGCTGATCAATCCTTTGGATTCCATAAGTTGGACTGACTTTGAGATGTTAGATTCAGCATCATCTGATAAATCAACCAGAAGGGGTACAACCCCCCATCGCAGATTCAGAGCCATACGGGTACTTTCATCGTCGGTGAAGGCAAAGATGGGAGGATTTGGGCGGTTGCGTGATAGAAGTGATGCCATGTGTCCATGCTTTGTGTACACAAAGATGGCATCCACGCCAAGGTTGTTGGCTGCAGAACAAAAGGGTAATTTTTTATAATGATTATTAGACTCTAACCACCACGCACAATTCATAATAGAATGAAGTGGCAAGAAGAAATGAAGTACCCATTTCAACAGCACAATTGCATATTTGCTCAGTGATGCATTCTGGAAATGCTGCTCCAAGTTGGTGGTGGTTGAGAAGATTCTGTCTGTTCTCCTCCCGATTCCATGACTCCATTCTACTGCTAGTCATATCCAAGACTGCCAAAGCTTTACGTCCATATGACCCAATAGCTGATTCACCAGACAACATCAAAGCATCAGCATATTGTCGAACTGCTTCAGAAACATCTGCTACCTATTACATAAAAGCAAATATTTATGAGGTAAGAACAGAAATCCAATAGGGAAACTGGAAACATATAATCATAGAATGGAATTCTGTCCTAGTTTCCTAGTAACATTTACTCTCAATCTAAGATTTTGTCAACCAAGTTTAAAATAATCATCCTGGAAAAAAATTGATTTTACCTCAGCACGAGTTGGGGTTGGATACTCAACCATTGACTCAAGAAGTTGAGAAGCTACAATCACTGGCTTATTTAGTTGTCTGCATACGTAAATTATATCCTCTTGGACTGAAGGTATCTGTTCAAGTGGTATTTCGACCCCAAGATCACCCCGAGCCACCATGATTCCATCAGAAGCTCGAACTATTTCCTCAAGTTTATGAAGAGATTCTAAGCTTTCTATCTTTGCCAAAACTTTAATGGATCTGAAACAATTATATAACTTAGCTAAAATAACTTTGAACTAAGTCCATAGAAGAAAATAATTTTGTAACTTAAACAGGTTGAGTTGGTTAATTATCGAATAAATATGCTGTTAACAACAGTATTATCAGAGAGCAATGACAGAGAGGAAGCTGAACACTGAATTTAATAGCTCAACCTATGACTTTTTCAATCACAATATTGCAATTTAACCTAGGAAATAGTACTGAATACGCCCGCTTGAAGATGTAAATATGACACCACTAGGGTGCAAATGACTGGGTGTTACATGGCTATCTCCATCATAATGCAGCAGGACTTCAAAGGGAAAACGAAGAAAATCAAATAGACATTGTGATTGTGACACTGCAGTAGAATGCTTGTGATACTTAACAGATTCCAAGCCACTGGCACGACATTTTGTACTAAAAAATAATATCAACATCCTTTTAGAGGAATTAACGGTTACATTATATTGCTAGAACCATATAACTATTCCTTTTTTAAGTCATGCTTCCTTACTTGGTTGACTTCGTAGAGAGGTAGTTCTTTAGATCCTTAACAGAATCAGCATGATTGACAAAGGATAAGGCAAAAAAATCAACACCCTCAGCTATACCAAGGTCAATGTCAGCCCAATCCTGTGGATGTAAACAATTCAAATTTAGGAGAGAAAAAACATATAAGGGAAAGTTTTTCAATCCATAATTATAATTATTTCAAAGAAAAATACAAAAATAAAAAGAGGTTCAAACAGACAAACTCATTATTAGTTCTGGTAAATTATGAATACGATATGTTCAGTTAAGAAAAAGGTAGCTTCTCTGTATGCTGTCACTGAAACTTATACAAATAGTTCTACAGACATTGTAAAACGGAAAGTTTTATTGCATTGTCTGAGAATTTAATAAAAATATTGTATTTATGGAAGTTGAAGAAACGTCAGTCTAACCAGTTCTTCCAGATTTTCTGAATGGGTTTTGAGGAGCAAAACTTGGGACTTTGGAAGGAACAATATAGGGTGCAGTTTTTTTCATCTATATATGGACAAATGTAAGCACTGATCCTTGAGGTAATATATCATTTCCCCATATTTACAAAAAATATTAAACATGAGTTTTGACAACAGTTGACACTGTTAGCTTAAGAATGCTTCCTGAAAATCAACGCCATACATGTAAAGAAGTAATTGCAGAATGCTAAATTTATCCTTCATGATGTTCATTGAATGAGCCCGGGAGAAAAAAATGGAATATGTATACCTTTGTTGATAGAGTGGGGAGCTTGTAATTCCTCCTCACAAGCTTTCCATCTCTCCAGAAACTAAATTTGGCTCCAGGAAGGAAAATACCAGCATCGATGCATTTACAGTGCAAATCATTTCCTATCTTTTCAATGACTTCAAAGCAAGCCATTCCACCATCAATAACAAGTTCATCACCCACTTCAATATCTGATAGACATCAACTTAGTTCAGTACTAACTTTAATGCATAAATTCATTGCGATAGAAAAGGAAGAGCTGTTTCTTCACTCTTTAAGCAAGACATCACCTTCAGAAAAACCTCTGTAGTTTGTCTGTACTGTGAATGGGCGAGAACCCTCAAAATGCTCAGCAGTAAAATGCCATATTGAACCTTCCTGAGATGGAAACGAAAACAATATAGAAAAAAGTGCATCTCTCCAAATTAGCTAACTTCAATAAGTGTGATCATTTAGGACAAGCTAACACAAAAAAGCCTTTCACACAAAAATATAAACATAATCATTAATAATTTGGATTAATATCTAACTTAACCCCAAAAGACAGCTCACGAAGGGAAAGTTGCTCCATATCAACACATACAGTTTTTACCATATCACAACACAAGTCAAGGTGAGATCTCTAACACATTCCTATTGAGTACTAGAGAGTTTGCAAGGCTGAACATCTATGAATGATGCGAAAACTATCCAACGAGATGTGGTACTTGATACCCCCATTTATATGTGCTACTTTTTAACATCTAACTATTGAATGTTAAACAAAGCAGCATACCTCTACTTTAACCGAGGATGAGGCTCCATGATCAACAACATGAATCTGACTACCCTCGGTGTCAATCATCACAGAAACACAGAACCCTTTCTCCTCATTTAACTTCTTGATCTTCTTAATCACATCACGGTGCCACTCCCTGGTGCCATGGCACATGTTGAGCCTGGCAACACTCATGCCTCCCAAGGCCAAATTCTCAAGTTCCTCCAAAGAGTTGCATGCAGGACCAACTGTACACACGAGCTTGGTCTTCCTCAACCCCGCAAACCCCTTTACCGTTATATCTCCCTCTGAAACCACATCCAATCCACAAGTCCCCTGCAAAGCCTTACTCCTTGATCCCTCCACTCCCACATCCAAAGCAGCCCGAACCTTAAAGCTAAACCTTTCATTGCCCTTCCATCTCCCTCTGTTGAAACGAAATCCGAGGCTAACGACTCGGCCGCCAAAAACCCGATTCTTGAAATCGAGTGGAGCGTTCCCAGCAGCACTCACTAGACTTAGATCGCTCGCTGAAGCAACCATTGACTTCAAAACCATTTTCAGAAGTAGAAGCTAATGGAAGCTTGTGCTGGTTTCAATATAGGTTTCAATGGAAATGTGGTATCAGAGACTTCAACTTTACCAGGGTTTATTTGAGGGTTTGAATTGAAAGGGTTTCTTTGTAGACTCCGTCTTTGTTCAGACTTTGGATTTTTGCTGCCAATAAGAGTAGGTTTTGGAGGTTGGCTTCATTCAATAAAAAAATATTATTTTAATCACAGAAAAATATATTTATTCTTCATTTTTAAATATTTTAACCATTTAATGACATTGCACTGAATTATTTTGAAATCCGTACGGTAATGATTACTCAATTCATCCCTTGACTTCGATATTTCCAACTAAGATAAAATAATTTAGCTTTCACTCTATTTTTTTTCTTTTTAACTTTCTCATTTCGCAATCTTAATTTAATATAAATTTACATGTTATTAATAACTTTATTTTAGATATTAATTATTTTATTATAACTATATTCTAAATGTTATTAATTTATTAAAAAATCAAATTGAAATTGAATTTTTCAAAATAATGATAATCTTATATAATAATATACTTTTAATATAAATTGATAAACCCAAATCCATCGATTTAATGTTTTAATTTGATCCACAATCGGACCGATTTTCATACTGCGACATACAGAATAACTAGTTAT
>Ga0123341_1003247_pt1 | contig 13841 bp, 11 predicted proteins | sample Turbeapinknodule_FD_89959 | JGI IMG/M metagenome (GOLD analysis project Ga0123341, IMG submission 89959) | Root nodule microbial communities of legume samples collected from Mexico - Turtle bean Mexico pink nodule | ecosystem: Host-associated > Plants > Roots > Nodule | place: Mexico: Nepantla... | reverse complement strand
TTACTATATTGACTAAAATTAACTACTGTTTTAGAGACCAAACTTAATTATATATAAAGTGATTTTTATTATTAATAAAAATTTATAACTAAATTCTAAATCACTATTTAATTAGGTTACCAAAATTTTATCTACCAATTAATCTAGATTTTAGAGTTTATAGTTAAACTTTTGGTAGCTAATTGAAGTTAGTTTATAAACTTTTATTAATAATAAAAATTACTTTGGATACAATATTTTTTTGTAATCTTTAAAACAATATCTAATTTAGTCAATAATAACTAATTATTTTCTGTATCTAAATTTAATTTTTATTTAATAATTTCTTTTTTGTGTTGTATAATATAATTTAACCTATATGTAATGAATGTGAGATCTCTAACTTATTTATTTTAATTGATAATAATTGATAACCTATATTATTTTTTACAAACAAGTTCTTACAAACATATTTTTTCCTCTCTTGTATAATGAATTTATCGAGTTTGTTGCCTTGGATAATAAGTTGCATGTAGACTATTAAATTTTGTCGTCATGGTTATTCAGTTACTTACTAATTACAATTTCTCAATAACGTATACTTCATCAATTGAGTGAATTAATATTGTGTTCTTATTATATGAAAAAAAGGGTTATTAAAATATTTGATAAATGAGCAAAAAATGTTATGATTTCATCCAACTTGCCACATGCAGCATTGTACGATCAGCTCCGACAATTTTACATCACTTTACATTTTATTTTTAAGGAAGTGTTTTGTCGATTAAAAGGGGAAACTTGTGTTTTTAATTTTGGGATATATTCTTGAAATATGTATAAAATTAAGAAACAAGTAAAAAATAGATATAGTAACACGCAATATCGTAATTTTGGTCACTTTTTAGTAGATTCTTTTCTCTCAAGAGAATCTAATAGTAAATATGGACCAAAGAAAATTAAAATGTAAATTTTTAATTGAAAGTAAATAATAGCAATTTCATATGAAATATTTATACGAGGTGTGATGAAATTTTTAAAAAAATGTGCGATTATATTTAAAACTGGTATTTTAGGGAATAATTATATAAAATAAATATAGTTGTGGTTAAACAATGTAGGTCCTCATAAGTTTTTTATTAAAATATTTATACATTGAAATTAAGCAGAGAGATTGGAATCTGGAAGAGTGTCTGGGGTTGATGCTGGCATGCCATATGTTATGCCTGTCATCTATTAACCTATAACAGTTGGCTTGTCAATTCTCATCACTTCTGTTTCTTTGCCTCCTAAGAACTTCCATGGCTTAGTCACCTTTATGCATCAAAATGTTAAAAGTACAAAACAAAAAAGAAACACTTTTTTCATTTCCTCATACTCTAGTTGGTTAATAGTGTATGTTTCTACAACTTTCACTACAAAGAAAAGTCCCATTTTTCCAATAATTACCCACAGACTAAGATTCATATGTAAATTTGTCTTACCAGCTTAAAAAATCCGTAGCTAATATTATTACTGACGTGAGAAAAGAGAAAGTGAAAAAATGAGTTAAAAAAACTCTTACCTACGGAGTCATTATGGATAAACAAACCTATTAAATGTTAAAGACACTTTTATTTTCTTCCCAAATCCAGAACAGAACGGTGCTCAAAGCTGATGGTGTGCCACAACTGTCCAACAGTGAATCAAACACATTAACAGTGTTACAGCTCAACCACTATCGAGCTCATTTAGAACGAGATGGTTAAGGTATGGTATTTGCTCTTTTTTTCGCTTTCTGAACAACAATCTTCTTCCTAAATATTAGTTTATATACAAATTAAAACAACAATTTAAAGAAGCTGTATAAAAACATTTACAAATTAATTTCCGTAAAAGTTATTATTTTATTTTTTTTGAAAAAAATAGTTGTTTGTAGAAGAGCTTATCCAAACAAACCCTTATTGTTCAAATAAACCCTATGTATATCTCCCATCTATGAATATATCCTTAAAAACAACCACCATCAAGCATTCATGTTAGGTATACAAAAGCATATCAAATAAGTAATTTCATTGTCTTAATGGTTTAAGTTTTACATGGTCATGAAATTTATATACAATTTACACAAAATGTCATTCAAATATTAAAAGTTATTAAATTTATATACAATTTACACAAGAAGTCATTCTTGTTCGGTTCTCTCTTGAAATTCATTGTCATTGAATATTTTCTCCTTTGTTGATTTTAGAGTTCCTTTTGGGATTGGATGAGTGATTGATTTTGAATTTTGGTTTGGTTAAATTTGAGTCTCTAGGGGAAAAAGAAGTTACTATTAAATAGAGTATTTGGACTTCATTACATGGGTTATTCCTCTAACTCGTAGTTATATGGTTATTCTTTAAAAGAAAAACATAGGTGTTTAGTTATACAGTTATTTTTTTATATGTAAAAACACCTTTAATTATTATGATAGTCTTTTTATAAAAAAAAAACATTTCTATTTATTTCAACTTGTTTACACGTTGAGTTAATTGAACACATGTTTAGTATTTAATAATAATAACCTCTGTTTATTAAAAGAAAAATTAACATTAATATGAAGTTAATTAATTAATTTTGAAGGAGTTTTTTACTCTTTGCTTTATAAATTTAAAATATAAAATCTTCCATTCTTGAAGGAGTCACTTTGAATCTGTGTTTCAGAAAAAAATAAAAAAAAAAAAAAGGTATTCACTGCACAAGGAAAGATAACGATGATGACATGGAAAAATGTGTTAAAGCTAATCGAATCCACTCGGAGGTATATGCGTAATTTCACTTCACTTTGAAATGCCTTTTGTTAAGAGTTGTTTTTTTTGTCCCATTTTGGGGACAATGTTGGGGTTGGGGTGCAATTGCTTGATGGAGTAGGGTAGAGTGATCTAAATTTTTTGTTTAGTTTTTTACTTCAAAGTATGTGTTTGCAATCAGGGTTTGTAAATTACGAGTTTCAATTAGAATTTTAATTAAGGTTTTCAATCTAAGATTTGTGAATAATTATCAACAATTAAATATTAATTTGGTGGTTATTGTAGACGTTGTTCATTGTTACAATTTATCATACATTAAAAAAAAATTGTCCATTTACATACCGATTATTCTAAACGAATCTGAATTCGTATGTAAAGTGACCATTACATACGGATATTTACATACAGATTAATTGAGTATGTAAATAGAAATTACATACAATAAGCCAAAAGTGATTACGCTCTTACTCTTAACTAATTCAAGAGAAATCATTCAAATCAGTTCTTCCAAGATTGCTAAGAGCTTTCGATCTTTTCTAAGAGTGGAATAAGATTGTGTTGTATCAATTGTGCTTTAATCTGTGATTGTACCCAGGTGTACTTCATTCCTTCTTTCTTGACTACTGTAATTCTTTGTGAATTGTTCTTGGGCAGTTTCAGAGGTTGTTCTGAAAACTGTGGTGTATTTTGTCAAAGGTGGTGTGTGTTCTTGAAGGGTTCAAGACCACCACTTTGGTATGTTGTGTGTAATCAAGGTTTTTTATTACTTAGTGAATTCTCAGTGGTTGCTAAGGACTGGATGTAGCTCTTGGTAAAGAGAGAACCAATATAAACTCTTTGTGTTAATCTCTCTATCCTTACTCTCTTTAAAATTGTTTTTGCTTTGTTTTTAACACTGCTAATATAAACAACCTATTGTTTCGCAAAAACAATCGGTTGATTTTCTGCAATCACATTAAAAACAATTTTGAAATTGGTTGAACTAATTTCTAATTGATTGATTCCTCATTATCTTTCAATCTACCTTCAACAATTGCGAAAATCTTTCATAAAAATTCACCCCCTCTTGTTTAAGGCCTATATTTCTAACAATTTGCATCAAGAGTTGAGTTCTTGAAAGTCATTCAAGTTTTCGATCCTAATTTTTTTTTCATGGCTGAAAAACTACCCTTTGGGGATGGTGCTTCAATAAACAGGTCACCTCTGTTTTGTGGTCTGAATTATCAGTTTTGGAGGGTCAGAATGAAGATCTTGTGGAATCAATTGATAGAGGAATCTGGGATGCCATTGTAAATGACCCTTTTATTCCAAAGTTTGAAAAAAAATGATATTTTCATAGAAAAACCTTGGTCCCAATGGACTGAATCTGAAAGCAAAAAAGATCAATTTGATTGTATTGCTAAAAACATAATTATATCTACTCTAAATTTCGATGAGTTTTTCAGGGTGTCACAATGTGCCTTAGCAAAAGAGATGTGGGACACTCTTGAAGTTACTCATGAAGGAACCAATGATGTAAAGAGAGGAATAAAGCACGATCTAATTCAGGAGTATGAGATGTTCAAAATGCAAAAAGGGGAGACCATTGCTGATGTACAAAAGAGATTCACTCACATGGTTAACCATCTCATCAACCTTGGAAGAATATTTGAAAGGGAGGAACTCAACATCAAGATCCTCAAGTGCTTGGGCAAATCTTGGCAGCCCAAAGTCACAACCATCTCTGAATCTAAGGATTTGACTACCTTGACAACAACCTCCTTGTTTGGCAAGCTTAGGGAACATGAAATGGAGATGAATAGGCTAAATGATCAAGAGCATGTGAGAAGCATTTCTTTGAAAGTTGTTGGTCATTGAGATGCTCAAGAATCAAGTGAGGACAGTAATGGAGAAACTCTTAACTTGCTAACAAGAAAATTCAGCAAGTTCTTGAAGAAAAACAACAATAAGAACCAATCTTCAAATAGGTATAACAATAAGAAACTCAATGATTTTAATGCTAACAATTATACCTATTTTGGATGTGGTAAACAGGGCCATATCAAAGCTGATTGCCCCAACATTAAAAGTAAGGAGAGAGGACCAAACAAGAAATTTGATAAGTAGGGAAAAACTAAAAGAGCCTACATTACGTGGTAAGACAATGATGTTTCTTCCTCTAGCTCATCATCAAATGGAGATGAAGAGGAAAATCCATGCTTGATAACAAAGGGTGAATCAGATGCAAGCAGTGTAAGTTCCAACACCTCAATTAATTTTTAAAATTACAGTCAACTTCTTGAGGCTTTTAAAGAAACTCATGAATAAGCTAATAGGCTTGCCCTTTTAAATAACCAGTTGAAAGGCATGAATAATTGGCTTGAAAACAGAGTCAATACTTTGGAATACGAGCTGAACAACTCGAAAAATGATTTTGAAAATCAAGAAATGATTTACAAAAACTCTTCTTTCAAATGTGACTCTACCTTTTGTAAAAATTGTGAATCACTTGAAAAAAAAGTCCACAATCTTGTAAAAACTGTGGATAAACTTTCAAAAGGTCAATCAAACTTTGAAACAATTCTTGCATCTCAAAAATGTGTTTTTGGCAAAGCTGGATTGGGCTTTAATCCACACAACAAGAAGAGATATGTTTCAAAGCCATTTTCAAGATTCTTTGAAAAACAGCTGATTGAATTGTCAAAACAACCGGTTGTTTCATGCTTTTACTGTATGAAGAAGGGCCACTATGTTAGATTCTACAGAGTTAGGAATTTTTCTGTTCCCAGGGGTGTTTTGAAGTGGGTTCCTAAGAATTCTAAGGTTCCTAATGATCCAATTAATTCCCATGGACCCAAATTTAAAAGGGGGACCAAATCTTGCTTCTTGATTTGATCTTTTGTAGGGTTCTTTAATGGAAAATCAGCATATGTGTACCTGGACAATGGTTGTTCTAAGCACATGACAGGGGATAAAACCAAGTTTTTCAATCTTCTTCTCAAGCAAGAAGGTCACGTGACTTATGAAGACTACAAAAAAAGGGAAAATTCTTGGAAGAGGAACCATTGGTGACAAGAACACCTTCTAGATTCATGATGTGCTATTTATGGAAGGACTCAAGCATAGTCTCCTTAGCATAAGCCAACTGTGAGACAAAGGTTATCAAGTAACCTTCAAGCCTAACACGTGTGAGATACGGCTACCCAAATCACATGAAGTATTGTTGATTGGTAAAAGGATCAACAATGTTTATCTTCTTGATATCTCATATTATGCATTTATTGGCTTCCTTTTAACCAAACACGAGGAATCATGGTTATGGCATAAAAGGATAACACACATCCACATGCATCATCTAAATAAGTTGATATCTAAAGATCTTGTGGTAGGTTTACCCAAACTCAATTCTGAGAAAGACCACATATGTGAGGCATGTCAAAAGGGGAAGCAAATCAAACATTCTTTTAAACTGGAAAATGTAGTTTCTACTGTTAGAATTAATGGCCTAAACAAGAGGGGGGGGTGAATTGTTTGGAAAATATTTTCGAAAAGATTGGATAAGAATGAAGTTTTAACAACAATCACAGAAGAAGTAATCAAGGAAGCCAATCAAACAAAGTAATTGAAAATGTTTTCAGAAAATCAATCGGTTGAAACTTCGTTTTAACCGGTTGTTTATGGCAGCAGAAATAACAAAATCAAATCAAACAATTTATAAGGAGTGAGAGAGAGATAGAGATTACACAACCAATTTATACTGGTTCACTCAACCCTGAGCTACATCCAGTCCCCAGAACAACCACTGGGTTTCCACTAGCAATCAATCACAGATTACACACACTCAAAGCCACAAAGAGGTGATCTTGAAACCACAAGAGCATTCACCTTCTTTGCCTCTCACACAACCTTAGTCAGAACAGCCTTTGACCTTATAGGTTTACACACCGTTTACAAGTATAGAAAAGAACAATTACAAGAATTAGAAAGGAACAAATTACACCTGGTAATTCAGGAATCGCAGAGCTCCTAAGATCATATCTTGAACCAATGCACAACTACTTAGTAATCTTGCGAAACTTTGATTTGAATCTCTTATAAAAACAATTTCAATCTCACTTTCTGTCCTTTTTTTTAAATACAAAGAGAAACCATATTTATAGCTCTTAAAACTTGCCGTTCTAGGCAGTCAATCATGAGCCTAAACAGTTTTAATTCAACTGAAAACAGATTTAACAAGTTTATGAAAAACTGTTAGGAAATGTGACAATCAACCGGTTGAAATATCGTTTTAATCGATTGAATTGGTTATGACAGTTAGTCAACCAAGTCAAAAACAATTTTGAAAACCTTCAATCAAGCTAAGTGTAAAAAAATCGATTATATCGTGATTCTTTGAGGTTGGTAAGTTGATGGCATAAAAAATCTGTATCTATTCCAGGCATGTCCACGAACGACCATGTGAAAGCGTTCATATTCTCTAAGATGACGTCGATTATTTTATCCTCTAACTCTTTGCCCAACGAGGTGTCGAGCTTGAATTTCTTCCCCTTTATCTCCCTCTCTTGAACCTCTCAAGCAGGCCCAAGTCGTCCTTAATCGGTGATGTCTGTCTATGCTATCCATCCAGGCTCTCCTGCCTGGATGGTGACTACGTAGGTTCCCCTACGATTTTTCAAACTACTCTCGTAGCACTTTCGAGCCATCTTCTGGTCGGCCTTTATCGTAATTATACCTTATTCTAACGAGGGAAACTTCATCTTCATGTGAGTGGTTGAGCCTACTGCACCCAACCTATTCAAGGAGGGTCTCCCCAAAAGCAGGTTGTATGCTGAAGATATATTGACGACGATGTACTTGACAATAATTGTTATGACTGCGTTTTAATCTGATAAGGTTGTCCTCAACTCAACGTATCCTCATACCTCCACTTGGTCTCCTGCAAAGTCGACCAAACAACCATCATAAGGCCTTAGCTGATCTGGGGATATTTGCAAATTTGTAAACGTTTACCAAAACATCACATCAGTCGAGCTTCCTTGGTCGATCAGGACTTTGTGCACCTTTTGTCCTACCATGACAACAAATATCACCATTGGATCATCCTCATAGGGAAACACATCCTCCAGGTCAGAACTTGTGAAGTAAAGGAAGGGCTTTGTAGGGTGATCAGACCTCTTCGTATATAGGGACATCACCGCTCGCGCATATCATTTGCGTTTGGAGGCCAAGTTCCCACCTCCCGATAATCCTCCTGCGATGGTGTTCAAATCCCTATGGATTAAAGTTTCATGTGTTTGATCCATGGTCGTAGCTTCACCTTTAGGTTCCTCCTGGTTGGCCTCATGATATTCTTTCAAGAAACCCTCTTTGATTAAACTAGCTAGTTGGTAACTTAAGGTTATGCATCGTTCAATGCTATGCCCAAATGCCCTGTGAAAATTGCACCAAGCATCTCTACGTGATCCCAAGAATCGATTTTTCTTTTGGGAAAATTTTAGCTTATCTGCCACCCCTGGCATGCTTAAGAGCTCTTTACAGGATACTCAAAATCTGGGTCTGATCGTCGTCTCCTCCCTAGCCTTTGTCTTAGGTTCACCTTCTTGGTGACATATGGGACATACCTTAGGTTTGTTCTCTTCTTAGTGGATGCTTCATTGCTCCTGATGGAACGATCTCAACTATTTTTCTTATGCCTGGGTTGCTTCGACCGTGACTTGCCATTTTTCCTAAGCACGACCTCTTTAGCCTCAATATGGGTGGTAGCTCATTCACGCACCTCGGGTAACGTCTCCGCTGGATTCCTGATTAGTGAATCGTTGAACGGGCTTGCTGTAATCCCTTGTACAAAAGCGGCGACCACCATGTCTTCATCCTGAGTTCGAAGTCTTACTGAGATTGCACATAATATATCCAAGTATCCTTTGAGCGACTCCCCTTTGCTCTGTCTCACATTGAACAGATCACACAATCGTGGGGGGTTGACCTTATTAGGTAAGAACTGCTCTTTAAACATTCTAGAGCAATGAGGGAAAGAAGTTATGTGTCCATCTGGGATCCCACTAAATAATTGTAGGGTTTTCCCTGTGAATGTATCCATAAGCATCTTACAACGAATTGCATCAGACCCCCCAAAAATGATCATTTGAGCCCTGAACGCCTTTAGATGACTTTCAAGATCTTCTACACTAGAGAAAAAGGTGATATTGAGTGTTATGTAATTCGGTGGCACAGGCTCGTCCATGATTTGTTGAGAGAACGACTTGGGGTCATCCTTTGATGACAAATTTGGGGAATGTTCCTAGGCGAGATGTCGACCCTATCGATGCAAGCTCATTCTCAATTCCTCGTTGATCTTGCGCAACTCCTCATTGGCTTGTGCATGCTCCTCCATAGTTATTTGGGAGGCCTCAATCTCTGCCATAAGGTGAGCCTGAAGGCGCTCTTTGTCAGCTTGGGCTTCTGCTCGTAGTCATTCTTGCTCGACCTTGGCTTCTTCTCGAATTCACTCCTGCTCTCACCGATATTCTTCGTTTGCCTCCTAGAGAGCCCTCATGGCGTCCATGATTTCTTGCAAGGAAGGGGCTTCGCTTCCTTCATATCCCATCAGTCCTTGCCTCATTTTTCTCATTACGTGGAATGCTCAGTCACAAATATGGGTGGGATCAGGTTTTATCAAACCCCACGGAGGGCGCCAAATGTTCTTATCAGCTGACTTCGGTCGGTCCTTGAGATAAGCTCCACTTTGACTTGTCTCTACACGATGCTCTGAGATGTTGATCTTTGGGACAAAGGACGCTTTACCTGTTGATCACACTCCGACAATCAAGTCAGTGAGAACATTCAAACTATAAATTTGTCTCAGTATAAGGTTCAGAAAAAACTTCCCTTTACTCGGGGTCTTAAACCCCTTTTATAGACATTTCTTCAACGATTTTCATCCACTACAATATTGTTTCAACAAAAAGAATATAATCTCAACAACAAGAATATATAGTAAAACATTTTGTTAACGTGCACCTTTATTTTCGGGTGCTATGCCATATCATTCCTAACAACTTTTATTTGTATTTAAAAGATATATGAACTTTAACTAATTCAGCTATTCCTTCTGTTATTTTTACTTTAATTATCTTTTTCGTGTAGACTACCAAACACCTGGGCTGAACTCGTAGCGTTCCATTGGGCTCATACATGCCCAGGTTGAGTTGGGTATAACTTTATCTAACCAAACTTACTACGCTTAAGTGCTTGGGCCGAGGACTCGAGCACGTCCAGCCAGTACAGTACCTTTAATAATTACATGCTATTTAATCGAATGATGTTTCATGAATCATATCACTGATATTTATATTAACAATGTAGGTATATAAATCAGATAATTATCAACATGGGCAATGTTGACATTTATATTTTCTTTGGGCCGCAATCCATACAAAGGTCTGGGAATGAAAAAATTGATTGTTAGACTTAGATTGAAAGATGGATTCAGACATCGAGAAAGAGGATGTATATGGCTCCTTTTATAAATGGGTAAGTAAAACTTGTTACATTTAGAGTCTACATAATTATAAAAATGACTAATGAAATGTTTTATACTAAGTCTCACTGACAATTGATGCTTATTTCCCCATGAAAAATATTGTTGTCCATTGCATAGGAAGCCAAGTCTAGATATGATGATCGTAGTACAAAGGTATATTATTGTAAATTATATAATTTATTTATTGTCAATTACTAATGATTTTTCTCTTTTTAGTGCAATTAATGTATGCAGTGTCTTAGGCTATTATGTTTTCTCTTCATCGTCACAAGCTCTATGTTGCATATATCCTAGGATATATATTTACCTCTTCATTGAAACTATTAAGTTTTACGTTTTTTAGGTATTCAATTAAATTAATGGTTACTTATATTTCATAATAGTGCAATAAGCAACAAGGAAGCTTTGAATGTGGATATTATGTGAAACATCGGATGTGGACCATAGCCCGTGTGAATATTATGGACTCTTGGGAGCATGTATTATAAGATTTTAAATACTCTAACTTCTCATTATAAATTCATATTTCTTAGTATGAACACTAATATACTATTACATTTCTCAACTTTTTGAACAAACTGAGCCACCACGCACATAAACTCTTGAACAAATTCGTCAAGAACGGGCCAAATATTTTCTACAAATTAAGAATCAAAACATGTAATGATTTGTAACTTTCTACATATATGTACATTTTCATTAGAAGAAATTATACAATTTTGATTAGTTTCAATTCCAAGTTTTTATATTTCTGAATATAGAAATCAATTTGGTTGGGACTTTGGTGTGATAAATGTTACATTTTGGAAAAAATCACAGCTTAATAAACTTATAAAAAAAACTCTCACATATTACACCGGCTGGGACGCACAACTGGTGTAATATGTCCCTTATGGAGCATATATTTTTGAATTATTTTACTCAAATTTTGGTACATATTACATCACTGAGATCTACATCGAGGGTAGGACCAATGTAATATGTCTCCTAGAACTGGTGTTATATACGTTTTCTGCACTAGTGAAAACACGGTTTCAATATCAAATAACCAACAACAATCAATAACAATTCAAGGGATACATTTATGCATTGTCGTAATTAAGATCCCAAAAAGCAACCATAGTATCAATTTCAAAAATAAATGGGAGGTTTATACCACTAACCTTAATGAAGAACGAAAATTCAATCCAATCGGACAGAAACGACTAATGTGCAAAACCAGTTATAAGGAACAAAAATGCAAGTGAGTCAACCACTAAGGAAGCCTCCATAACCTATTCACCGCTAGAGAGAAAATAAGAGAGAAGAACCTTTGTGCGTCGTTTCGTGAGAGAAGAAATAGGGAAGAAGATATTTACATAAAGGGATAAAAACAGTTTTATGTCGAACCATACATGATCCAACTTAAAACTCTTCATTTTATTTTCAAAACTGTCATTGCACTTTTTTTACCTCATGATCAAGGAGATCTGACGTAAATAGTGTTTTCCACTGGTGTTTTTTTAGTAATTTCTCTGCAAAATAATTTTTTACTTTTCTTTTCTTATTTAAAAAACACCTCAAGAAAAATATTTTGGTTGTAAAAATAATTATTTTTTATAAGATTAAAATGATTTCCATCATATCTAAACTTTTTTAAGACTTGACAAAAAGGAGATGTAGAGCATGGGAGCTTTGATGTTTCAAATCTATGGTGAAGGTTGAAGCTATGCTGCTTTTCGTTTGGGCTTAGTCTAGGGTGTTTAGAATCCTTGTAAAGATCATTCCTAGTCCCTTACACAAGCTTACTCAATCTATTTTAAAAGAGAAAAGTGTTTTGATAAGCAAAGAGAAAAACAACTGGTTGAAACCTCGAAATAATCGGTTGTTTGTCACTTAGCTTGTTTGAAGATTTTAAAACTCTTTTTGACTTGGTTAAATAACTGCCTAACCAATTCAACCAATTAAAACGACTTTTCAACCGGTTGATTGTGATATTTCATAACAGCTTTTTGAAAACCTATTAATCTGTTTTGGAAGTGAATCAAAAACTGTTTTGGCTCATAAATGCTGCCTAGAATGGCTAGTTTTGAGAGCTATAAATATGGCTTTTATTTTAAAACAAAATACACAAGTTAGATATCAAATACAGTGAGATTGAGATTGATTTCGAAAGAAGTTTTTCAAAAATTTGCAAGATTGTTGAATAGCTATGCACTGGTTCAATGTCTGATCATAGGAGCTTTCTGAGTCCTGTAAACTCAGGTGTAATGTGTTCCTTTCATGATTCTTGTATTTGCTCTTTCATAAATTTGTAAAGTGTGTGAAAATCCTGTAATGTCAGAGGGTGTTCTGACTAAAGGTGTGTGTAGAAAAGAGGGTGAGTGGTTCTTGTGGTTTCAAGATCACCTCTTTGTAGTTGTGTGAATTGTAATTTGTGATTGGTTACTAGTGGAACCTAGTGGTTGTTCTGGGAACGGATGTAGCTAAAGGATTGAGTGAACCAGTATAAAATTGGTTGAGTAAATCTCTCTCTCTCACTCCTTATAAATTGTTTGTTTTAATTTTGCTTTTGCTGCTGCTATAAACAACCGGTTAAAACGAAGTTTCAACCGATTGAAATTCTGCAAACAGTTTCTTCTACATTGTTTGATTGTTTTCCTTGATTGCTTAATCTGTGATTTGTGATAAAGTTTCATTCTTATTCAATCATTGCGAAAATCTTTTGACAAACAATTTATCTCCTTGTTTAAGCCATTAATTCTAATAGGAGACGCCACTAATGTTGATAAAAACAATAACTCTAATCAATGTCAACTAGAAACTAACCATAATTAAAAATTATCTCAATTCACATTAACTCTTTGACATTAAGAAAACCCTAACTATGTAAGCTAAGAAATACTACTATCCTACGTGATGTAGACCTAAATAACGGGTTTCAACATTAAGATCTTTAAAATAAGTCTAATAACCAAAAATCAAATCATAGAAACATGATATCCCCATAGGTTGCCTTAAAATTATTTACGTGACTATGGTAACTAATCTCAAAAGGTCAATATTTAAAATGATTTCTAGATTTGTGTTTTACATATGATATTAATAAAAGAATATGTACTACATGTTACGTATTCACACTTGGATGAGAAACTAAATTAGTTTTCAAATTATAGAATATTGGCCTTCTATCTAGTGTAGAAGTTGAACAAATAGCAGCTACCAAAAAAGAAAACAAGTTATTTTGACTCAAATACAAGAATTTGAGTAGAAAAAGTACAAGACGTATGTGCATATTGTGAATGAGGGTATCTCTTAAATTGCAAAGAATATAGTTTGAGTCGAGAAAAAAATGCACAAGTGTTGGATACCACTTTGTAATAAAAGTAGTAAAGAAAGAAAGCATCACACCAAAGGCAGTGTAGTATGTGCCATAAAAAAATCAATAAACAATTACTAGTTCAAATTGTAAACATTCTCTTATGAGTCTATTTAGTTTCTTCAAAAGAATTTATAAGAGAGAAAATATAAAAAAAAATGAAATTAATTTATCTATAGGTTGAAATTAACTACGGACAACTTATAAATAATTAAAT
>Ga0123341_1003244_pt1 | contig 13844 bp, 8 predicted proteins | sample Turbeapinknodule_FD_89959 | JGI IMG/M metagenome (GOLD analysis project Ga0123341, IMG submission 89959) | Root nodule microbial communities of legume samples collected from Mexico - Turtle bean Mexico pink nodule | ecosystem: Host-associated > Plants > Roots > Nodule | place: Mexico: Nepantla... | reverse complement strand
CCCTTCCCCCCCGCCTCCGCCCCCTCTGCTCCGCCGCTGCTGCGCCGGAAACTGCCGACGCGAAGCATTCTTTACTCCTCCAGAGGCTCCGGGCGCGACACCTCAGGGATGCTGCGAGAGTCTCCCCCGAACCGAGGAAGAAGGCCAGGGTCGCCGCCGTGGCGGAGAAGGAGAAGGTGATTGCGACTTTCGAGGACTTGGGAGTGAGTGAGGAAGTTATGGAGGTGGTTAGGGAAATGGGGATTGAAGTACCAACTGAGATACAGGGAATTGGCATCCCCGCCGTTTTGGAAGAGAAGAGTGTCGTTTTGGGGTCGCATACTGGCTCTGGCAAAACCCTCGCCTACTTGCTTCCTCTTGTTCAGGTGTTGTTCTACATTCGTTTTGAAAATGGAAAATTCTCAATATGCTTTGTGAGCTAAGTTCATCTCCAATACAAGAGTGTTATTTATTTTAAGTGGATTCTACTCTGTGTCATATTTTAAGTTCATCCCCTTGGAATTTTTGTTCCAATGCAATCCCACATTTCAATAATTATTGTTTATAATTTAACTGTTCAAAACTTAAAACCATTTTTTTGTATTCTTGTGCACTAAGGACTTATTAATACCCTGGTCTTCAATTCCATTTCATGTCACATTAGCTTGTTCCAATAAGGTGTCTTATAAGACCCATATTTGAAGCTTATGACATTGGCTATGAACTCTGCATTGAAGAACTTCCAAAATATTTTCAGATAGTAACCTGTCCATGTTGTACACATAAGAGTATTAGACACACCAATGCTCATAGGTAAATTTTAGGCTAAACGAGCGTTTTGGTTCATGAGTGTGTGACAATTCAGTCCCAGAGAGAAAGAAAGTTCTGATCTTGTCCCCAATGTGGAAAAAGTTCGACAATTACATCCTTTTGTATAATTTAAAAACAAAATGGTTTTTGAATTTTACTATTTAATGTCAAATTCGTTGTCAAAAATATAACTAATATAACTAAGTATCAAATTCGTTCTTAAATATTCCAGCTTAATGATGAAATGGTCATGCAAAACTTAATTACTTTCAGGTACTAAATAATAATTTTTGGTCTTTTAGGGACTAAATTGTCATCGATTTACACATTTAAGAATCAAAATTGTCATTGATGTACATATTCAAGGACCAAAATAATCATTTATACTAAAATTGATATGGATATATTTTTAATTTTAATTTTTTAAACTTTTAAGAGTTTTCAAGGTATAATATTTTATCTAGTGTAATATTACTATGAGGAATATTGATCCTAGGAGCATGTTTGGCTGCCTTTTAATAATTTCAGAAAAATAATTAAAATTTATTGAATTTAAAAATAAAAGTAGAAGGACTGTAAAAAATGTAGTGAAGATGAGTAGTTATGTTAGAAAGCAACTTCCATTTTCATGAGAATGTGATACACTTCTTTCACCATGAGAATAAGAAGTGAGACAAATGTTTTATTTTCTTGGGAATCAACAGGAATAAACATATGCGGGATTGGTTTTAGCAAAACTTGTATGAAACATGAGTATATGCTATTAGTTTGCTTAAAAAATTAGCTACTCTTTGGATACCTTGTAATGAGAATAGGTTATTCTCTAGTTCACTATTTGTTTCAGCTATTCCTTAGTTCAATGCTTTTACCAAACATGAGAATATGTTGGTCCGTAGTTCACTCTCTTGAGAAGAAATTTTAATACCTTGAAAAAACACAATTTTAGAGTGAATAATGTTTGCACCTGCTTGTCTTGGAATGTTATTTAGCTTTAGCTGAGGCAAACTTGTCTAGGCATCTACTGTGGCAGCTGAGACACTGTTAATTTGTTGATGTACCTGTAGTTGCTACGACGGGATGAACAATTGAATGGAATACTGTTGAAGCCTAGGCGTCCACGAGCGGTTGTGCTGTGTCCCACAAGGGAGTTATCTGAGCAGGTAAAATGCATTTAACTTGTATAGATCACTCCTATTAAGTTGGATTACGTTAATATGAAGTGGGCTTTATAGGTTTTTCGAGTTGCAAAATCGATAAGCCATCATGCACGATTTAGGTGTACCATGGTAAGTGGTGGTGGCCGGATTAGGCCTCAGGAGGATTCCCTTAACAACCCCATTGATATGGTAGTTGGTACCCCTGGCAGGGTTCTTCAGCATATTGAAGAGGGAAACATGGTCTATGGTGACATCAAATACTTGGTGAGTATCTCATAATTGACCGTTTTTAATAGACAACAATGAGTGTAAGCTTCACTTACCCATGGTGGTCTTTGCTTTTGCAGGTATTAGATGAGGCAGACACAATGTTTGATCGGGGTTTTGGTCCTGATATACGCAAGTTTCTAGGCCCATTAAATAGTCGTGCTTCAAAACTTGATGGCCTAGGTTTTCAGACTATCTTGGTAACTGCAACCATGACAAAGGTGTGTGTGCACCATAATCTTGTTGGCTACATGCAAATTAAATACTAATAGTTTAGGATATTATTCATGAAATGTGAGCCCTTATAGTGTAGTCCGATGGTCCTTTTTCACTTTTCTGAATTCTGGACAATCCCTTTTATATTTAAGTGCAATGCATTTTCCATGATCAATTTTGACAATGAACTTCAGTATTGGTTTCTTTGAGTCTTTCAGGCTGTGCAAAAGCTGATTGATGAAGAGTTTCAAGGCATTGTTCATTTGCGCACATCAACATTGCATAAAAAGATTATTTCTGCTCGTCATGATTTTATTAAACTTTCAGGTTCTGAGAACAAGCTTGAAGCATTACTGCAGGTATAAATTTATATTTTGGCATGTTTGACATATGTCAACCAATGGTTGATATTTTTTAGTTTGTGTTGGGATGTGTAATCAAGTGGCACCAAGTCTGTTTGTGATTATTTGGTCCTGCCATTGTCTCACCCAGGCTGCTTTTCTTTCACTTTAGCTAATGAGATACAAGTCTAGGCTGTTGTTGTTTTGAGTTAGGATGTGATGATACCAACTGACTGGAAAAAATGATAATTATGTTTCGTTTTCTTATGATGCCAGTTTTATCACAGATTTTCTGCCATATATGCCTTAGTAACTATTGGAAAAATAACAGCTTGAAATTTAATAATAGAGGCAATATGTGTACACAAACTACTGGTGATTGTATTAATTACCATCCTAATTGCAACTTTAAAAGAGTAGTTCATGACTTCTTTGCATAAAATGACTTTACACAGATTGTTGTGAACTAACTACTCTAAAAACTTAATCTGTTATGTGAAGATGCATGAATGATTTATCTATTGGGCTTAACATGTGAATAATGCACAGGGCCACATACTTTGTTATGAAGTCAACTTTCTCTTAGAATACTAGGAGTAGCAAGTATTAAAGGAAAAGAAAGAATAGGGTAAATCCCTTATTTATGAACACATAGAGTTATGTTTATATAGAAAAAAAAACATATGGACTAAGCCCATTACATAAATATGAAATATTTAACAATATCTATAATATCTCATAATATCTAATAATATATAATTATATCTAATAATATCTAATTATATCTAATAATATCTAACACTCCCCCTCAAGTTGGTGTATATAGATCATATGTACCTAGATTGTTACAAATGTAATCACGGGTTAGTAAAAATATCAGCTAATTGATTAACAAACTCAGTCTTGATATCACCTGATATAATCTTTTCTCGAATGAAATGACAATCAATCTCGATATGTTTGGTCCTTTCATGATAAACTGGATTTGAGCTAATATGAAGAGCAGCCTGATTATCACATATAAGTGTCATTTGAGTGACCTCTCCAAATTGCAATATTTAAGTAACTGTTTTAAGCCAAATAAGCTCACAAGTAGCCAAGGCCATAGCTCTATATCATGCTTCTGCACTAGATCTCACCACAACATTGTGTTTCTTGCTCTTCCAAGAGATCAAGTTATCACCAATGGAGACACAATAACCGAAAGTTGATCTTTTATCAGATGGAGATCTTGCCCAATCAACATCTGAATAACAAACGACTTTACTATCCAGGAGAGCCTTTAATGTACTTCAGTATACGACTGACTGCATTCCAATGATCTTCACATGGAGAATTAAGAAAATGACTCACCATACTGTCTGCAATGGAAATATCAAGACGAGTAACAGTGAGATAGTTCAATTTTCCAACTAATTTACTGTACTTCTCAGGATCTGAAAGAGGCTCCCCCTGATTGGGTAGAAGTTTGACATTGGGATCCATGGGAGTATCAACAGATTTCGAATTCATCAACACAATTTCCTCCAAAATATTCAATGCATATTTTCTTTGAGAGATAACAATACCTGTATTGGATTGTGCTACCTCTGGTCTGAAAGTGTTGCAAATGTCTTGTTTTACTTGTGAGTTGCCATGGTGATCACCGTCTGTAAGAACAATGTCATCAACATATACTACAAGATATACCATGTGAAGTCATAAATTTTTTAAAAGAATGAGAAAGATACGTTCTTTATCACTGCGAAAAATCGAATGGAAATTCCAAATTGATTTTTAATTTCATTGTAAAATATTTGAAATATAGAAAACAACTCAGAATTTTAGAAACACCCAAGTACATCTTGAATAATCATCAATAAAAGTAACAAAATACTGAAATCCTAAATTAGACTTAATACGACTTGGTTCCCAAATGTTAGAGTGAACTAAGGCAAAAGGAGATGAAGTACGTTGTGAGACACTACTAGGAAAAGAACTACGAATGTGTTTTCCTAACTGACACGACTCACAATAAACTAGATACATTAGACAAACTTGGAACAAGCTATTGCATCTTGGCAAGACTAGGATGACCCAACTGAGCATGAATGAGAGATGGAGAATCCATAATCACACCAACATGTGCAGTGATCTGTAGTTGATAAAATCCATGAGACTCACATCCGGTGCCAATCATCTGTCTCAAATTCCTGTCCTGTAAACAAACAAAATATTTGGTAAAAGAAATAACACAATCAAGGGAACGATTGTACCCTGTTTCTTAGCTTGAAACTATTTTACTTATTGTTTCTTAGCCTAGTATTGACTTGATCGTCGGAGTGCAATCAACAGGTAGGGCCCTCACTGTGTCAACGGAGTCCCTCACGAGCACCAGAAGTGAACGCAGGAACCATCGTGGATAGGAGGAGCCACCGCCTGCCTTTGAAGTCAACGACGACTGAGTCAACCGGCGAGAACAACTATAAATATATATTATAACACTATAAATATATATTATAACACTATAAATATATATTGTAATATTATTAGTAACTCTTACGAGTCGAGTTACGATTCTCGAGTTACGATCTTTTATCTCCTTTCCGATCCTCTTACGAGTTACGAGTTTGACTACATTGATCCTAATACCATGTCATGAGCCAACTATTTTCAAAAGTTTAAGCTTAATAGGCAAGGGCACATGAATGGTTTTATTATATTATATCTGTACATTACAACTAACTAATTAAGATATTATCCGATGATCCACAACAAAACATAAAAACTTCTTAAAAATAGGAGAAAATTGCAATATTTGGTGCATATTGCATGTTCTAAGCTCTTGGCTATGCAAAAGGTGAGATATGACCCTAAATTTGTAATGCTTTCTGTTTCTGATCTATTGTTGTATGTGTTTTCACTGAGAACTTTAACACATTCAATATTTTAATATTGCATTGTTTCATTTTTATTTGTGTTCCTACTTATGGTAAGGTTTCTCTTTGGCAAGGGTGTTCAAATTATGATGTTTAGTGTTTAGGCTATTTTACAAGCAAAATGCAATATTTTTCTTCAGATGAGGAAACATCTACTTTTTTACAGTTTTTCTTTTATTTTTTGTTCACATTCAACATGTTTATCAGCTTTTGGTGTTTTGTAAATAAAGCTATGGTGCATGTTTTTCAAATAATAGACTTTGAGCTGTCAAACTGAATCACAATCTGTTAGTCAACCTAGCCCAGCATAGGTTTTAGTTGGGTTGGGTTGGTGAAAAATTGGCTCACCAAGACCCCGGATCAGTTTGGCCAAGTTTGCTTAGCTCATGTCTCACCCAATTCAACCCATGGTGAACTATGTTGGGGTGTTTCCTTTTTAATTTTGTACTTGTTCAGAATTTGAATTGTTTTATGTTTGAAATTTCAGTAATTGTTGTTTTAAACTGTACTTTGGTTTTAAACTTGAATTTCGGCTAATAATTGTTTTATGCGAACCGGTTGGGTGACTCACTTTTTGACTAACCTGTTTGGAAGGCCAACCCTACTGAGTTTGGTTGTCATTATCACTGTAGTTGGCTTGGGTGTTTTCGTGATTTATTGGGTTTTCATTATATCTTTTCTGATCACGTGATGATAGGTACTAGAACCAAGCCTTGCAAAGGGTAATAGGGTGATGGTTTTCTGCAATACATTGGATTCTAGTCGTGCTGTGGATCATTTTCTTAGTGAAAATCAGATTTCTAGTGTGAACTACCATGGGGAGGTACCAGCAGAGCAAAGGTAATATGCTATAGTGAGATTCTTATATACTTCTCCTTCTTTATTTTGTTATGGTGCAGAATTAAACTGCCCAGAAATAGGCACACTGTAACTGTTGAATTTGACTCTAAACTTTAAAATGAGGAGATATGTAAAGTGAAAGGGTGTATCTAATGTTGATTTGGACTGGGTTAAGTTTACAAGGTAGGTGCCGTATTTCAAATTAGTGGGTGCATCTCCTTACTTTATTGCAAATTAGGTGCATCTTCTCACTTGAAATCCAATCCATGGAAGAGAGGTAATAAAGTGAAAAATGTAAAATATATTTTACCAATGAGGCTTACAATAACTATGCTACAATGTGCTGACTTCATGCCTATTTTTATACTAAAACTTCGATGATCAGAAGCAACAACACCCTCTGCTTTGGGGACACCAAATAACTGCTAAATTAACCAAGATTTTACTCATCACATAACAATAAATACTTCTGAAGACTTCCTCAACTTGTTATAAATAAACCCACTTGATCAAAGGCATATCAAAACTAAACATGAATTCTTGCAAAACTTGTGATGGGTTTCAAATACAATGACATAAATTAAAATGTCATTAAAGAAGATGGGCACTGCTTAGACAACTCATTGACCTTATACACTAGGCAGCTAGAGTGATGCAAAACAAAAGCTAGACAACCTTTCTGGAAAGAGTTGTGTCAGTTTCTGTAAGAAAGGGACAGACTGAACTACTGTAAGGGTGCACTACCAAAGTTTAATTCTGAAGATCACCATGAGGAACATGTTTAGAATCCAAAAATTGGCTATAGCTTGAAATTCAAATTGGCTTTGACATGGTCGCAGGAAGTGGAGAACAGCTTTTCCAACTTTCAGAAACTCTCTCAATATGTGTACTTTATCTTGTTTAGGCCCTGATATTGATTAGTCTTCATTTTTAGTCATGAGCTTCAAAGCCATTAATTGTTTGGTATGAGCTCTGAAAGGTTGAAGATAGGTGAAATGAGGACTTTAAAATTTTGAGGTAAGACAGTTTACTGTGTTCTTACATGAATAATTTATTTTGGCAGTGCCATATATTTGAATGATAGGCATGTGAAGTGTGACATGTAGACTTTGTTTGAATAAATTTATTTTCAAGTACTTGTAGAAAAAAAAAAGGAAAAATGAATTAAGTTTCTTGTACAATCTAAAATCAGCTTATACACTTAGCTTTTATAGTCCATTTTTTTTTAATTTATTTTCTCCAAAAACTAAGGACATATATTAATTTTAACTTATGAAGAAACTCAGTGTATTTTATCTTCTAAGTTTGCTCTTGTTGAATTGTTTATGAGAGGTTTTACCAAGCAAGACCTTAAAACTTAATTAGTTGGGGGAAAAAGCAATCTTTTGTCCATAAGCAATGCGAGTGTGGTCTAACTTGCTTTGACCTGCTTATCCGTGTAATTCCTGCCCTTCTGAATATGTTATCTATTTTTTTTTGCCCAGTGTAAACAACATCAAGGTTTAAGATGTAATAATTTTGAATAACTTTTACTTTAGCATAATAGTGACTTCTCTGATACTCATGTCGAAAACTATTGAATTGAACTTACGTATCTGTAACTCTTAAAACTTACTTAAACGCATGTTGGTGCTGACATTGCATCTCTTGCTTGCTCATAAGAGTGAATACTTGCTCACAAATGGTGCTTGAATAGCTTTTCACGTGTGAAGAATTAATGACCAAAGAAAATGGAGGAAGAATGAGCCAAATAATAAATGGAATTTGTGTACAATAAAATTGAATATGGTAGCTTTTGAGCCTATGATGCCATTTGAATCAGTGCTTCTCTGATGCTCTGTTTCCTATCATGCCCGCTTATTTATATTGCTTTTCTCTTGAATTCAGGGTTGAAAATCTCAGAAAGTTTAAGAGTGATGGTGATGATTGTCCTACATTGGTTTGCACGGACCTGGCTGCTAGGGGTCTAGACTTGGATGTAGATCATGTTGTCATGTTTGACTTCCCCTTGAATTCTGTGAGCATAATATCAATTAATTTATATAGTTTCCTTCTTTCTGCCTTCCCTCTTTCGATATTAATTGGCTATGAACTATTCTTTTTCCTTTCTATTTTAGATTGACTACCTTCATCGCACAGGTAGAACGGCTCGCATGGGTGCAAAAGGTAACAAATTCTTATATGATTTAATTTAATCAGTTTATCTCAATTGATAATTGTGATATTTATTCTACAAGCAGTATTTTTTGCCTTAGTATTTAGTAAAATTAGAAGCTGCAGTCAATGTTCCTAGCTTGCACATACACTTTGCCATCAAATTTTCATCTAAGTTATAGTCACTTTGAAATTGCTTATAAATTACAAGATAACAAAATGGATTACTGTGTATGTGATTTAAATATCCGCATGCAGCATTTCTAACTGCAGAATATTTTGGTCATTATGTACCAAAGCAAAAGAGGAAAAGAAAGAAAGAAAAAGATCTTGATGTGTATCATGTTGGGTTATACTGAGTTTCTTCTATTTGTTATACCAGATCCATGCTGCCTTATTATGTCTTAGTCATCATAACTAGATTACAGTTGTACATTAGACATTGCATTGTGTCTGTTACAAATTTGTAGCTGTATTTAGAAGATCTAAAATGCTCTTTTCTCTTGCAGGGAAGGTAACAAGTTTAGTTGCTAGAAAGGACTTGGACTTGGCCAGCAAAATAGAGGAAGCAATAAGGAAGAATGAGAGTTTGGAGGCTATCACAAAAGAAAGTGTTAGAAGGGACATTCCAATAACCCAAATCACAGAGCAGAAGGGAAAGGGTAGAAAAATGGTTCAAGTTTCAAAAGTGAAGGGCAAATTTGGTAGTCGTGCCAGTTCTGGGAATAATGGATCAGGTATAAAATCTGGTAAAGGGTCACCAGTGAAATCTATGAAAAAAGGGATTAACGTTTCAAAATCTGGAAAATCTTCTAGTACAAGTAGCACCCTCAGAAAAGTTTCTTCAGAAAAGAGACAAACAAGTAAAGTGGTCCTCAGTAAAGGTTATTCAGAGAAGAGGAAAACAAGTAAAGCGGTGGGTGCCACCAAATCTACAAATTCTAAACTCAACGTTGTGGGGTTTCGGGGGAAAATTTCATCTTCAAATAACTAAGGTTCGGTTCGGTGAAGTGGATTGTGCGCCATTCCTTTAGGGAGTAGATGACTCTCAATTTTGCGTACTAGATAAGAATATTTTATTAGTTACCAATTATGTAGTAAAATTATTATAACTAGAGGAAGTACAGGTGCACATCTGTCCACTCTTTTTTATGATAAAAAAAAATATATTTTTCATAATAAATATTAAAATAAAAGTATTACTGAATTTTAAAAAAATAATTATAAAATAAATAAATTTTGTTATAACTTTTTTATTAAAGATAACTAATTAAATTTAAAAAGTAGTTACAAAACTTGAAACTTAAAATAATAAAATAAATTTGTACTGGCCAGACCTCAGACATTGACATTGGACATCGGTAGTCTGGTCGCGATAATGAGTCACGTAAGCGGGGTCTGAGAAATAGTAATGAGCTGACACCTAGATATAAGAAAGACCTAAATCACGGGAGGGTTCATGCATATGGTGTGTATTGTACGTTCAGGTCTAACACAAGTAACTATTCCTTGGAGGCGTCAAGGCGCATGAGCGCTAGGGTTTCTAGGGAAAGTTGAATGCATGACACGTGAATAATTAGGGCACCTATAGAACAGATGGCCCCGCAACGTTGGTGCACGAGTTGGTACCCTGGCGGCCATACTATTAAGATTTTGCATTCCAGAAGAGGAAAGTCCTGTGCGACGGTTGCGCTAAGATTGTGCAACACGCAACATGATGTCTTCCTAGTAACCCTAATTCCACTTGAGGAAAGGTTCTCGTGAACAAGGAAATTAACCTAAAAACAACCTATAAAAGGGAGTTGAGATCCCTGGTGAAGGTACGCCGTTTCTAAGACTGAAACTGTTTTACATATTGTTTCTTAGTCCAGTGTTGACTTGATCGTCGGAGTGCAATCAACAGGTAGGGCCCTCTCTGTTTCAACGAAGCCGCTCTCTATCCATAAGTGAGCGCAGGAACCACCATAGATAGGAGGAGCCACCGCTTACCTTTGAAGTCAATGCAGCTAAGTTAACTGGCAAGAACAAAATTATATTAAAAGATTGATAATAAATTATAATAGTATTTTTGTAATAAATTATAATACTATTTTTGTAATAAATTATATTATAAAACTGATAGCTATTGTTTTTGTTGTCAAATTAAAACAATTTCAGTATAGACCTATCTAATATTAGAAAGATGGTAGTATAATTGTGATTAGATGACTTCAAGTCGTCTCCAGCGAATCTAATAGTGAAATCAGTAAATCATTGTTTAGAATCTATTTGTAGGTAAGAAAAGTTAGTAATAACAATACAAAAAAAAAGGATTGAGATTGTTTAACATCGAATATAAAAGAAATTAAAATAACAAATAAAGAGTTGTTGATCACCAAGTTCTTATACCATTTAGTTTTTCGCAAGTTCACTAAAGATTAGTCATTTTTCAATCCTCAAATAGAGTTAAACCAGATTGAATATGCATCAATCTGATTCAACTAAAGCTCACTAGTAAAACATGTGTCTACTGGTTTAATTAGTACCCACTTTGTTCCACGCATATACTCCATGAGAATGCTTATGTCCTCTCTCTTGAATCATGTGTTTAAGAAATTAATTAGAATAATGCGAACTAACTAAAAAAAGCAATGTTTAAGATAAGGGAGACTGTCAATCATGGGTTCAATTACAACTTCTCAAGAAACTAGTGAGATTAAAATATTAAAAACTGTTATAGAGAATTGAAAAAAGAAACTTTTATTGATTAAAACCCTAGAACTCAATGGGGAATTACAAAGGAATCAACCAAAAAGGCTTAAAAAGATATTGGTCTTCCTTGTGTGTTTCCCTGGATCTCCTTAAATAGGCATGCTCCATGCAACCTCTTCCACATTTGATGTTGGAGGCACCACTTTTAACAGAGAAGATAATGGAGAAAATGATGGAGAAGATCATGGAGAAAGTAGTGGAGAAGATCCAACTCCTACTTAGGTGAATAAATCTCTCATATTTTGGTGGAGAAATATCTTCAACTTTGCATAAAATCCTTTCAAACATGCATAGTACTTGTATTAGATGCTTTAGATGTTTGCTAGAGAAAAAATAAATATTAAAGAATTTTTATTTTAAATCAAACCAAGTAAACTCCCAAGAAAGAGAAGTTAGTCACAAATGGACAAACTTAAATACCAAGTCTGTCATAGTCATGTTGAACAAGGTGCTTTGATGTCTCCAAATCCAAGTGGAATGCATGAAGATCCTTGCTGTTGTTTGTGTGCGTGTGTTTAGAGTAATTGACGATCCAAGGTTGTTTGATTTTAATCCTTTTGAAAAAGATGTGCTTTCAAAGGAAAGTGAAAAATCATCCTATTGAAATTTTGATTCAATTGGTTGTTGTACACTTAGTGTATTTTTGAAAAAGATTTAAAAATCTTGACTTTGGTTGAATTTGTTGTCAAGCAAATTCAATTGGTTGTTTCGTGTTTTCAATCGATTGTTTCTTAAAACCTTAACAAAATTCTATTAAGTTACTTTAATTTGTTTTGAATGATTTAAATTGTTTTGGCTATTGCATTAAATGCTTTGACCAACTGATTGAAGTTTAAATAAGTTGTTTTATGCTCCCGGTCTTAACTAATTAAAAAGAAATCATTCAAATAAGTTCTTCTAAGATTGCTAAAAGCTTTGGATCTTTTCTAAGAGTGGAATAGGATTGTGTTGTATCAATTGCGCTTTAATCTGCGATTGTACCTAGGTGTACTCCATTCCTTCTTTTTTGACTACTGTAATTATTTGTGAATTGTTGTTGTGCAGTTTCAAAGGTTGTTCTGAAAACTGTGGTGTGTTTTAACAAAGGTGGTGTGTGTTCTTGAAGAGTTCAAGATCACCACCTTGGTGTGTTGTGTGTAATCAAGGTTTTTGATTACTTAGTGAATTCTCAGTGGTTGCTGAGGACTGGATGTAGCTCTTGGTAAAGAGTGAACCAATATAAACTCTTTATGTTAATCTCTTTATCCTTACTCTCTTTAAATCTGTTTTTGCTTTGTTTTTAACACTACTGATATAAACAACCGATTGTTTTGCAAAAACAACTGGTTGATTTTTTGCAATCACATGAAAAACAATTTTGAAATTGGTTGAACTAATTTCTAATTGATTGATCCCTTATTGTCTTTTGTACCGACCCGTCCTCGGGCGTTGACCAAAGTCAACACTTGCTGCGACCCATCAAGGGCGTAAGGAGGTAAGAAATGGAGTCGGCCTCGGGCGTTGACCAACCTCGGGCGTTTGACCAGCCTCGGGCGTTGACTGGGTTCAGACCGAGAGGTGCTTTCATCCGATGGGCGCCACCTCCTGATACCCACGGGTAGGAACGACCGTGGAGGAGGCGACACCATAGGAGGCGGCACAGAAGGAGGCGGTACGGTAGGGCGTGGAGGCCTCGGTCCTCGGCATCCCAAAAAGTAAAAAGAAGAGAAATGTGGCTTTCAAGCCACACTCCCAGTATTAGCAAAGAGGGGTCCACCTCACGGCGTATCCTTGCATGAGGTGTAGGCACGCAGCAGTACACGCCACCATAGAGAACTACTGGGACAGAAACGACCTAAGAAGAGGGCCACATCCCAGGGGGTAATCTGCATGCATAGCACGTGAGGAAGGCGAAGATACTCTCAGGGCAAGTGACTAAGAAGCCTGGACGCATGAGTTGGCGTTAACGCAGTCACCCCCTGCGCGCCAGTTGCACTTGGAGAAGGGAGACTTATACGCTGGGTTTTCCCTAAGTTAGGGGAACAACGCTGTAAGGCCTCCCACGCAAAGTTTCGCTTGAGTCATGAGGAGACACGTGGAAGAAGCACTGAAGCCAAAGGTATATAAGCTCTTCTGAAAGGCTTAGAGAGGTACGTTTTACACATTTCTGGTTATTTTGCGCTTACGCACTGTACCGTCCCGTACCCGGGCGTTGACAAAGTCAAGGTCAAAGTCAACATAAGGCGTCGCCTAGGTGAGACGACGCCAAGTGCAAGCATCACCAAGGCGAGGCGTCGCCAAGTTAAGGTGTCGCCAAGGTAAAATGTCACCAGGGCAAGGCACCCACAGTGTTGCTCCCCGATACCCATGGGTAGGAAAGACCATGGAGGGAGTGACGCCATGGGAAGGCCTCAAACCCCGATAACCCGGGG
>Ga0123341_1003243_pt1 | contig 13856 bp, 14 predicted proteins | sample Turbeapinknodule_FD_89959 | JGI IMG/M metagenome (GOLD analysis project Ga0123341, IMG submission 89959) | Root nodule microbial communities of legume samples collected from Mexico - Turtle bean Mexico pink nodule | ecosystem: Host-associated > Plants > Roots > Nodule | place: Mexico: Nepantla... | reverse complement strand
GGGTGGTAGAGAAACAATAAGTAGAACGACTTTATCCTCATCATCAATTTTAACATCCAAATTTTCCAAATCAATTATGATGGAATTAAATTCATCAAGGTGAGATTGGATGAGAGTACCTTCAGACATTCAAAGTGTAAAGAGTCGCTCCTTTAATCGGAGTTTGTTTGCAAGACTTTTGGTCATGTATAGAGACTCCAATTTACTCCATATGCCTGTTGTAGTTTTCTCGTTGATGACCTCACGCAACGCCTCACGGGACAAACATAACTGGATTGCAAACAATGCCTTTTCATCCATCTCATCCCACTACTCCTCCGTCATAGTGGTCAGTCTCATCATTTTACCTGTCAAAACTTTCTTTAAACCATTATGGGTGAGAACAGCTAGCATCTGGACTCGCCAGATAGCAAAACTGATTTTACCATCAAATTTCTCAATATCCAATTTTGACATTATTGAACAACAGATCCTGGTTGAATTATCGAAAAAGCTCTGATGCCAATTTGTAGGGATATCATGTGCGAAAGCGTAATAATATCAACCAAAGATTATGAGAAATTAAAGTAAAAAAGAAAATGAGAATGATACCAGAAATTTTTAGGTGGAAAACCCCTTTTAATAGAGGTAAAAAACCACGGGCGAGAGAGTCAAAACTTCCACTATAATGGTACTGAGAGTACAATGAATTCCTCTCAGACTAATAGATAAATAGCCCCAAAACAATCCTCTCTATATGGGTTAAACACTTACACCCAAGAACAGAAATAGAGAGTATATGAAAAGAGAGAGGAAGCAAATGTGTGTTGCTTGTTTGTTGTATGTTGTGTGTTACATTGCTTGAAGGAATCCACTATATATAGTGGTTCTAGGAGACAACAATAATAAATACAATTAATGGTAATTAACCTCCCTTTGATGACAATTAATTGTAGTAAGAAATCTCCATTTAATTACAATTTAATTGTGGTGAGTAACCTTCCTTTGATTGCAATTTAGTGTGGCAAGTAACCTCCAATTTGTAGGGATATCGTGTGCGGAAGCGTGATAATTTCAACCAAAGATTATGAAAAATTAAAGTAACAAGGAAAAATGAGAATGATACCAGAAATTTTTAGGTGGAAAACCCCTTTGAATAGAGGTAAAAAACCACCGGGGAGAGAGGCAAAACTTCCACTATAATGATACTGGGAGTACAATGAATTCCTCTCAGGCTAATAGATAAATAGCCCAAAAACAAATTCTCTCTATATGGGTTAAACACTTACACCCAAAAGAAGAAATAGAGAGTATAGGAGAAGAGAGAGGAAGCAAGTGTGTGTTGTTGTTTGTTGTGTGTTACATGCTTGAAGGAAGCCACTATATATAGTGATTCTAGGAGACAACAATAATAAATACAATTAATGATAATTAACCTCCCTTTGATGACAATTAATTGTAGTAAGAAACCTCCATTTAATTACAATTTAATTGTGGTGAGTAACCTCCCTTTGATTGCAATTAAGTGTGACAAGTAACCTCCCAATTATGCCAAGAAAACGGTCAAAGGTGAGTCATAACCCACAAAGAGAATGAAGAAATGAGGAAGAAGTTAGTATAAAACACTTCAGCACCTCAAAGCTCCAAATTTAGACAAGCTTCCCATACCAAGAATATACCACCACCAGTCCATTTCCCGTCGATGATGACCCGACCATTGGAGGTCGAGAGCTAGAAAGTCAAATCCCTGTCGAAGACCTCAACACACACATGGAACAGTGGAAGGAACCCACTGACATCCTTTCATCAATGAAATAATGGAAGTCTAGGTACCACCAATCTGAAAGGGTCTAAACATAGACCAATATGATGGGACGACTAACTTAGATAAACATATTGATGTCTACACTATCAAGATGATTTTATATACCATGAACAATGTCATCACATGCCGAATTTTTCCTACCTCCTTGAATGAAACTCACCTGATTCATCTGACTCCCCACCCACCTCACTGAATTGATTCTTTTGACACACTTGTAACCAAGTTTGGAACCCCGTTTGAGCAAATCCCATCACCTTACTTCCATGGCCTTGGTGAACATCCACAAGGAGAATGGGAATCGTTATGCATGTTCTTGGAAAGGTTTGAAAAAAAAAATCCATGAACATTTGAAACATAAGCTCCAAGGTAGCTCTACATTACATAGTTATGACATTGAGGTTGGGGTCATTTGTAGATAGCTTGTGCAAGAAGTTTGTTGCTAACCTGAACAAATTACGAAAAAAGGGGCCAAAGTCATGGTCGAGTTGTAGCCTGAAAAGAAAGAGGTCAACAAGTTCTTTAGGACCTTGAATGCCCCTAAAGCAAAATAGCTAAAAATGTTCAAGTTCAATAGAAACACCCCTTTAAGCGTAAATCGAGGCCATATTTTGGAGGAGGCACTAAATGCAGAGCTCATTGATAACTGTCATATTTAAGCAATATTGCATATTAATATACAGACGCTTTTGAATATTAATTGATAAAATAACTATAATATAACCCCTAATTTATCAATTTAAACCTTTTTACATATTTTGTGATTATAATTTGAATAAAAACGATTTATTCCTGAATTTGTGTTAGTTTCAGGATTTTAGGAAAGAATGGAGATGAAAGGGCAAAAGAAGAATATACAAGGATAAAAAGGGAAAGTTGGAACGCTCCATCACTCGGCCAAGCTTGAAGCTTCTAGAGGATCTCGCCCAAGCCAAAAGCTCCCAGAGGATCTCACCCAAGTGAATCCAATCTCGCTCAAGCGAGATCACTCCAGTGACGTTGGGCCTGTTTTCGTCCATCTCGCCCAGACGAGCCCTATCACACCCAGGTGAGAAGTCACTTAGCCAAACCCAACTAGGTTAAATATGAGGCGTAAGGAACAACCCTAGACATCAATTGTTTGAATATAAGGTGTTAGAAAACCCTAGAGGAGGCGGTCATCGAGGATAAATATCTTAGATCTTCTTTTCTTGTTTTCCATGCTTGCAATGACCAACATGAGGGGCTAATTCTACCTTTTGGGATTGAGGGAATTTGTTCAAACTCTTATGTATTGAGGTGATATTTAAATATAATATTTGGTTCTTGATTGATGATTGGTATTGTCATTTTATTTGTAATGCTTGTTTACCATGATCAAGATCCTTAGATTTCACTGAAAAGTATAAGTTTTTAACCCAAATAACAATACTTAACACTAGGAATAAATTTGAAATGTTATTTGTTATTGACATTTAATCGTAATGCTAAGGAGTTTTTATAAATATGCGAGGAATCAATATAAATGACACTTTTATATGGGCATCAACATCAATCAAAGGATAGAGTATTACTATGCTTTTCAAAATACAAAAGAGTAAGAAGGATGAACCTTAATCCCAATTTTCTCAATTGGACCAACAAACTCTTTAAGTTTCTTTTTTTATAATTCTTGCAATCATTATAACAAACTTCCAACAAACTTATTATTTTGTTTTCTATTTAGTAAATCTTATATTTGATAATTCAATTGTTCCTTGTGGGTTTAATATCCTTCTTTAGGGACAAATTATTACTTCTGATCTGGTACATTTTCCATTAAAAAGTCAACATTCATCCCAACACCCATGAAGGTGTCAACTCCGCCAGATACCTAAAAAGAATGTAGGTATCATCAGAATTTTGGGCACACAATTGAGGAATTTTGGGCACACGATTCAGGCCAGTCACTTGAGAAAATTCATCAAATACATTGAGTATCAATAATGGAATTGGTCATCGGGAAAGGGGTCGAGATGAAAATTGGGAAGAAGATAGGTCGAGACCACCTTAACAACTCAGGTCAGAAAGTGATCAAGATGTTAGGACCAACGATGAAATATGATATAGCCAAATGAAGACACTGTGTTTGTCAAACTCCAAGGAAAAGACCAAGGCACCCACATAGGAACCTCGCTATTCGTGGCCAAGGCCAAAATAATCTGGCACTCCTTCATAGAGAATATAGACCTATTCGCATTGATTGTCATTGACATGTTGGACGTGGATCCATGAGTGATATCGCATAAACTATTTGTCTGTTGGGATGCTCAACTTATCTCCCATAAGAAAAGAAAAGTAGAAGATAAGGAGAGTAGGGCCGCAAAGGAAGAAGCTGAGAAATTGTTAGGGGTTGGGTTTATCAAGGAAGCAAATTACACCACATGGCTAGAAAATATGGTCATGGTGAAAAAAAACAAAACGGGATGTGCACCGGTTACATTGATCTCAATAAAAATGTTCCCAAAAGATACATACCCCCTCTTGAACATTGACTAATTGGTAGACAAAGCAATTGGACACAAGATCCTTAGGTTTTTTATGCTTAATCCGTATACAACCAAGTTTGAATGTATTCAAGTGATAAAAAAAATCGCATTCATGAAAGAAGACAACAATTTCTACGAAGTCATATCGTTCGATCTAAAAAATGTAGGAGCCACATACTAGAGGCTCATGGATGCGGTGTTATGAAGGCTCATTGGTTGAAAAATCGAAGCCTGTGTCAATGATATGGTGGTAAAATTTGAGTACTGTGAGAAACACATCGAGGACTTGGATAAGTTTTTGTCACACTCAGAAAGTATACTCATGGTCGTCGACTATTTCATGAAGTAGATTGAGATTGCACCACTAGTCAACATCTCGGTGAAAAGTGTGAAAAACTTCATATGTAAAAATATTATATGTCGGTTTGGTGTCCCACACACCATTATTACAAACAATGGTCTGTAGTTCATCGATTAAGGACTCATTGACTTCTACCAACGACTGGGCATCATGTTCGTAACGAGTTCAGTCAAACATTCCCAAACCAATGGACAAGTCGAGGTTCCTAGATATTCTATGGGCATACATATGAACCCCCCTAGTCGACCACCCTTGAAACCTCATATAGTCTCACCTATGGAATGAACAACATGATTTCGGTGAAAATTGAAGAGTCGTGACTCATAAGGCAAATATTCAACTTTAACTTAAACAACGAAAGTCCAATGGCTAACCTAGATCTACTAAGCGAGTTGCGGGATAAAGCTCGAATAAGAGACGAGGCTTGTAAAATCTGAGAATCTTAAAATTAAAATTTCAAGGTAAAGTCAATATCCTTCTATCGAAGAGACCTCGCTTAGAGAATGTGCAGCAACGCGAGAAAAAATCAAGACAAATTCTTGACCAATTGAGAGGAACATTTTTGAATCCAAGATGAAGGCAAGAACGAGACCTATAAACTTAAACACCTCTCAGGAAAACCAATATCGAGAACATGAAATTTCACGCAATTGGAATTTTATTTTAGTTAATATTTCTTTTACAGTGAAATTTGAACTTTCATGTCTACTCTTTCCTCACTTGACCTTTTTTTCCCTAAAAAGGGCTTTCAACCGATAAGGTTTTCATGAGACACCCAATAAAATCTTCCTTTTTCAAGACTTAATAAATGTTTATTCAAGCATCAATAAAGATGTTCACGGTCAACAAGAATCGACACGCCCAAAGCTTAAAATCAATCATGATAGATAGGTCAAGCATCAACTGAGATACTCACATTAAACATGAACCGGCACGCCAAAGCATAACATTAACCAAGATGCATAGGTTAAGCATCAATCGAGATTCTCACGCGTGAACCAACACACCCAAGGCTTAACATTCACAATGATGCATAGGTCAAGCATCGACCAAGATGCTCATTCGTGAACCAACAGAAATACAAGTTTACATCAACCAAGATGTTAAAGCAAAGCATCAACTGAGATGCTCACACCGTGTAGCAACAAGCACACAATGAAGCATTAACTTAGATGCTTTGTGCAAAAGGATAAAGGCAAGTCTTACCCGGGAATTGCACAACCTTAGCCGACACGCAAAAGGCTTAACAATTACGCATCATAAGGAATAATAATTGAGATGCCTTTAACACAGGAAAGACTCCACATAAGCTATGCATCAAATAATGTCACAAAGATTATAAAATTTGAATTAAAACGCTATGTCTGAGTTGTCTATGACAAATGATAATCAACGTAACATTTTTTTTCAAAACACAACCATATAAAGATTCATTCGGTAGAGACGGGTGAAATCAAAAAACGGGAAGTGAACAACAAAAATAAACCAAGAACATACAAATCCAAAGAAATAGCAAAAAAGTTTCAAGTATTCATCGTATTAAAAAGTTGAGCCATTTGTCTCACCATACAAAAGTGTCCAGATTACATCACTAAAGAAAACCAAAACCCCCTTCAACCATCTTTTTGGATTCTTCATTCAATAGACTATGTGAAACAGTATCCATTGAGACCTGCCCATTTGGGACTGAGTTACTGAGCATGACCACCAATGTGTCCCAACTTTCAAGCGACAAACTGAGTTGCATAAGTGCTTATAACTCATCATCAATCTACATATTTATCTTTTCCAATTGATTGACAAGACCTTTGAATGAATTCAATTGCTCCAACATACTTTGACCACCCTTGTAGTTAAGTTTCACTTGTCTTCTAATAAAAAATACATTATTTTTTAGAGTTTTCTTTTGAATCATAGATTCAAGTTTTAACCACAAGTCATAAGCTTTTGTGTATGTTGATACATGCTCAAACAAACTTCTATCAATATACTTTCGAATCATTGCAACAACTTATTGATTCGAAAGATCTCAATCTTTGTTAGTCTTACCTACTGGCATGTTTTTGCAAGAAATGGACTTTTGCATATCTTACGATATAAGTGGTCTTCCATCATGGGCTAGCAATAATACTAGTTGTTTGTTGTCAACAGGAACACGTGTCCATTAGTAATGGCTCCTTATATTTTATATCAGAACCAAACTTTGATACCACTGTTGGAAAACATCATAACTAATTCTCCTACTTTTATGTAGATACAAAATGGACACTTCCAGAAGCAACAAGTTGACAAAAGAAAATACAGCAAAATAGAATAATAAAACCGAGAATGTTTAATGTGGGAAAACATCCTCAACTTAGGAGATAGAAACTCACAAGACCTAGTCCAAAAAATGTCTTTCTACCCTCTCACTAGGATTTCTAGTCTCACACTATAACGGATATCAATTCTCTCATTTACTCTTTATGTTGCTCTTCTCACCTCTCTTTCATTTCTCTTCCTCGCAAGTTTCTTTTATATAGAGAAGAAAAGAAAGACTTCTTCATAAAGAAATATTGGATAATTATTGTTTCACATTTTCAAGACCTTGAAAAAAACTATTTTCAACTTTCTAGGTTGAACTTCATAGTCTTCAAGAGATGTATAATTCCAAAACTTTGGAATGACCATCATTTAATATATTCCGTGGATCAATTATCAAGATTCATTGATCATTGTCTCTCATTAATTAATAAGGGATTCCTACAAGTCGACACATTATCTTTAACCCCTGGGACAAAATATCATCAACTGAGACGTCCTTATGCACATCCTTCGAGATGTCAAACTTCCTCTCCTCGATAGGAATGTTGTACAAAAAAGATCCATGTCGGATGGTCTGATCAAAGCCTTTATCATGAAATCTTGAAATTTAAGCAGTTCATCATGGCATCCTCTTTTATTGGCCATGACTACGTCATGAGCAATAGTCATCGGTAGTTGGTCAAAAAAATTTGAAAGCCTCTCGTTTCTTAATAGTGATGGATGACCTCGACCATGACTGGTAGGGTACAAGGTTTTGAGTCCAATAAAAAAAACTTTGATTTATTATTATTATCAAAGAAAAATGATAAGCCTTTTAACTCCACAAAAATCTTAAAAAATCTACATCTAAAATTCTTATATGACGAAGTGTATGACGCAAACAAGCAAAACCTCGGATGGCTTATGAGGGAAAGTCAACCAACTGGGTCCATCGACCGAGAAGTATAGTAGTGAAGAAAGACTTGGTGGGAGGGTTCAACCTCAAGTTCAGATGGAGAAGCATAATAAACGAAACGTTTGCTGCAACACCCACGAGTTCAGATGGAGCTGTGTGGGAGTGATGTTGAGGACACAAAGCATACTAATCATGAACTCATCAAATGGAAAACATATATGGAGGTAGGTGAAGAAGCAAGAGTAAACGAAGAGGTCAGAGAATCAACACTGTCTCGGCCATGACAGAAATTGTCAATAGCACAACATCTTTCGGCCAAGACGATACCCATCTCGACATTTGGACTCAACATCGATATACTAGACCTTTGATGACCATTGAGAATTGTTTGACACTCACCTATCCACCTAGTGGTAGCTGACCGAAGCGACAATTTGGTTTATGCATACTCCATGCCAACTGCTTGACCCTGTCAGGAGCATCAAGCCGACAAGATCTCGTTTGAAATGCACTACTACTTCCTTTAACAACCGAGGACTCTCCAAAATTTGCCAAAAAGCACCCACTCGATGAACTTGTGGAAAAATACATCACTAATTTGGAGGGTAGGGAAATTCTCAACGCATAACTACTATTCAATATGTGGAAGAAAGCAAGGGGTGGTCCCAGCAACTGAACCCCCTACTTATAGAAAACAAAACGTGACAAACCCAAAACGTCGCAGCTACTACCAATCATTGGATTGATTCTTATCTAACTATTATAACTAGTCAAGCACGGGTTTCGAGGATAATTTGCACCCCTATTCCGACCAAAACTTAGGAACATGCTTGCCAATCTACACACAATGCTTGCCAATCTTAGGAGGCAAGTGTATTATATAGTCGAGATGTCCTAGGTGTAACTAGTCAAATAGTGCAATAATCACCACAACTATATCCACCATGGTAAACTAAAGCACAAGTCATTTAAGTATTGTCTTTGCTAAGAATTAATACCTAATGTCAGACTAATTCAAGATTAACCATGATATATTTGTGCTAATGTATGTCTACCAGCACAAGCACCCAACACATCTCAATAAATATATTGATCAATGTCAAATTTCACATTCATTATATATAATCACTGAATATTGAAGATTGACTTGAAAGTTAGACAACATTTTGCAAATACCATCACCCCCTCTTGTGCAGATCATCAAGGCTTATTCAAGATAGAAGCCAAGAACACACCGGAAAACAAAATCGTAGTGACAAGACCTTCCCATACCAGTCAATAACCGATGCATTTCCATTATTTTAGTATCATTGGCACAATCAAAATTGCCATCGGATTTTACATAGTATTGTGGGGGCAATGAAAAGAGGGAACTTAAAAGGCCTGGAAGTTGATAGACAATCATCCCAGTCTTCTCGAGAGAGTCATCAACAAGAGACGGTCCCATGAAAGCAATTTTTTAACACAACCATTCAAGTCGAGATACGTTAATGTGGGAATAATCTTTCAATATATTTTCCAACCCGCTGAGGATGTACGTTAACAGGAAAAACCATGTCAATATATTATAAGAGGCGGAAGCTATAAACATTTGTTACTATAAATATTTGTTTCTCAGGTTGTGGATCAACTTTTAAATGAAGAAAAACCAAACATGCACTATATTGTTTTGAAACTTCGCCGCCAATATCTAGTTTCTATTCTGCTTTGCCTGCTCTGGTATATGTCACATTGGTGAAAGTAATGACTCTTTACATCTCTAAGTTCCTTCAAAATTTGAGAAAAGCCAACGTATCAGAAGATAATGAATTTTAATGTAAATCCTGCTTACTCTACCTCTCATCCCCTTTCAAAATGTGGAACCACCAGGATCCCGACAGGTATTAGCAATTGAACCAACATTATTCCCAGTACCATTTTGGTCAATCCTACGAATCTGCATCATTGTTACCAGATTACTGTATATAATTACTTGAGATCATGATGCATGATCTGTCACGTTGTGATCCAGATCATAACTTAAGATCATCAGACATCGCTGATGGAATACAGTGTGTTGCAAGAATATCAAGAGTAGTTGCTTTTGCAGTCTTTGAGCGAAGCACCACTATCTGCATACAAGAGGATGAGCTAGTTATAAAGCTACTGCCATTTTCACACAAGCACATAAAACGGGGAAGGATGGCTAGGGAACCTGATCATAATCTAGATCAAATTTTAGATATTCATCATTGCAGCTCTCTACCATAGTGGCCAAGCTCTTCAGGTTTTTCACTGGTTTACCATTGAAAGCAAGGACCTTCACAGATATACAGAACAAAAAGCGGTAAACACTTGAGTGGTTAAGCCAATATAGCTGTTAGCAAGGAAATCAAAAAAATGGAACAGAACCATTAACAACCTGGATGTTAACAATATCTTCATATCCAATGTTGATATCAGCCACAAGCACCTTTAAAGTGTCAAAGAGATAATCTCACTTTCATAAGATCCTTATGAGAAACGACAGAAAGAAAAGACTGACAAGAAAACATACCTGAGAGACCACAACAAGTTGTTCATCTGGGGATTGTGGCAATGAATGCAGCAATTTATCCAAAAGCTTGACTGGAGCTTCATATTCATAATCCTTTCCATACTGTTCATAGATGATAAAATGAGTTGTAAAGGAATGGCCCCATCCACAAGAAAGTTAGCAAATGCAGGTTGAATAAATGAATTTACTAGTCAGTGCCAAAAGTGAAGTAAATAATAAAAGGTACAAGGTACAATATACACTCTCGTATCATGAAACTTTAGGGTGAAACCTATATATTTATAATTTCAAAATCCTACATGTCATTGCTACTGAAACAAAGACAACTTTCTATTGCAATAAACAAAATCACCAGCTCCAACTTTTACAGCACCACATTCCTTGCACAGAAACTATTACACGTCATACAGGCCTTTTAAATGCAGATGGCATGATAATCTTTTATATTTCTACAAAAAATCCAAATTATTCTGTGCAACATTTTTATAGATATTGAATAATTTTAATTTCTAAGCAACTCAATGTTCTCATCAATCATGATACCGAGTTCCATGCAGCAATAATGAATATTTTCCACTTGGGCATGGAATCCATGGATATGCCACAAGTTCAAATTGAAGATCAGATTAAGTTTGTTCAGTTCACAGAAGTATACTAAACCTTCACTTGGAAGAAGAAACATTGCAAAAGCATCCATATCAATTGAACAATAGTAAAACAAACAGCATCACGCAGGACAACTAATAGCTTAACTATTAAAGCATGCGGATACTGGATTAACCACTGACCTCCGAACGAAGATATGGAACTGAAACAGTTGTAAAAACAAATCCAGCAATTATATAATAAGAGGGAGGCTTGCCCTTGCTATGTGATGGAATAAGCCTTCTGTGACTATCGAGTTTAATGTCAAATTTTAAAATGTCTGGATTTCGCAGTACTTTTATTGCTGCATTATCCCCAGTATATTTCTGAGAGATGAGATAACTGAAACCAATGCGCTCTCCATGACGAAATGGAACTGAAAAGAACACCCAAAACCAAGAGATTAAAACATTATGAACTGTTAAACTCAAATCTTTGATATATTATATATTGGCCACAGGAAAGATGGCTTATTTTATTAAGTCAAAATTATTGCTACCAAAACAATAAACAAACACAGAAAAAACAGTCCACCAATATATAGACAGTGACTTTATGACTAAAGATCTAGAATTGATCCAGTAATGTGTACTGTGACTAATGAGAGATAGCAAAGTTTTGTTTCTACTAGTCTTATCTAGACTGGAATCAGCAGCGCAAAACCTTAACCAGAAAATAAATGCTAATCCAAATGGAAAAAGTGGAGAGATCTGGAGAGAAATACAGTGAATTCAATTCAAAATGGACTTTTGACATTCCTTAAAAGTGGGTCCTAGGTGTTATGCTCCTTTAGCAACGCACTTTCGTCATAAAAGCAACAGTTTATGTAAAAGACAAAACTTTGATAGACATGCCAAGGAGCTGAGTGTGACATGTTTAGTTCAACTAATGTTGTCATTGTTCTAAACGAGGTCACATGTTTAATACAACTACCTTCCTCCATAACAGTTGCCATCAAATAAGAAGTAATAGTTCTACTCAAAAGATATTTTTAGTTTTTAACTAAACAAATATAAGCTATATAGTGCACATAATGCATAAAGAAACTGAAAAATGACCACTCACCTGTTCCATCATTGGCGATATCAATCCCATCAAAACTAAGGATAACATCTGATGGCTCCAAAACCTTAGATTCTGGAGCAGTAGGATCAATTCTTCTAATGCGCACACCTTTTTGGTCAGGTCTCATGCCTGTTGCCATTCGCAAATCAGGATTTTCCATCTTCTGCCACTCAACCCCTAGAATAGGGAACCCTTACAACAGATTGAGAAAGAACGATCTCAGTATATAAAGCTTCAATTCTTGAAAAAATTAGCACACTCAGGTAGCATCTTGTAAAAGTGAAATCTAAATCTTAGTTTGTAGCAACCATATTACCAGTGTAGCCTCCGTTCTTCTCATAATCCCGGATGAAATGCATGATAACTGGTGTTGGAATGACATAACCTATATTCTCCGCATCTTCGTGCTTAAGGGACTGAAACGCAATTCCCACACAGTTTCCTTTATCATTAAATGCAGGTCCACCTGAATTGCCAGAATTTATAGCAGCATCTATCTGCAAAAAAGAATCTTAACGAGGGGAAATCAGGATACATTAAGGTAAATTTGGGTTTTGGGTTATACAACTTAATTAAATGCTTAATCAGATGGAAGACTAATAATATCAACCTAACCTGTAAACCTAAAAGTTCTGTAGAACCATGAACATAAGATAGAATCTCTATGCGTGATACAACACCACTGGTCACAGAGATAGTGTCTCCACCAATTGGGTAGCCCACAACAGTAACCGCATCTTGAAGTGCGGGCAACTCCCCAAACTCTACAGGTGACATCCCTTGCCAGAACTCATCATCATCCACTGTAAGCATGGCTGCAAGTGTAAAATCAAATGCATTAATTTGAACTGTTATAAAGTATAACCAAAAGTCCCTGGGGCAACAAATAGTTGCTTTTGCGTTGATTTTAACATGATTTTACAGTGAACATAGATTCCCAATGTGTTAGCAAACACCCATTATGAGTATAAACAACCAGAAGCACATAATGAGAAAGGTTGACACAACTTATTCTTCATATTTCATAAAATAGCTTTGAATATCAACAAATCCTTTTCAAATATTAAATCTTTATTTTCTGTCCAATGTAAATACGAATTCCAATTAGACATCCATAAAAAATGCTGCAAAGGCAAATAATAGATAAAGGAAACAAGTTAACAGGCACAGTGAGAGGTTAGAAGTTAGTTACCAATATCACATTCGGTTCCAATGGCAAGCACAGTGGCCAAGTACTTGGTATCAGAGCCACGTTTCTTGAGCTTGACCTGTGTGTAGTGTTCCACCGAATGCGCATTCGTCAGAACCCTTCTCCCGCCAATCACAAACCCGCTACTACTCGAGCTGTACTGTCTCTTCCGCTGCCATGGCAGCGAGAAATTCGGTTCCGTGTGGACACAAAACACCTTCACCACGGAGTCCATCGACGGCATCACACGCGCCTCCCACTCCGTGTCCGCCTCCATCGCCACCAAGGCGGACACCCCGGCGTCGCCGGGAACCGAGTAGTCTCCAACGCCGTTGTCGAGGGGGCGGGCGAGGCGACGAGAGAGAGGCTTGTCTGAGTGGGTGGGGAGCTTCTTGGGGCGGCCACGGCGGCGAACGTGGGTAGAGGCGGTGTTATCGATGAGCTCGACGTTGCCGACGGCAAAGACGTCCTCCATTGAGGCAGTGGTGGCAGCGGAGTTAGGAGCGGCAGCGGCGGTATCGGTGACGGGGGAAGGGGTGGGGATGTCTAGGGT
>Ga0123341_1003242_pt1 | contig 13857 bp, 8 predicted proteins | sample Turbeapinknodule_FD_89959 | JGI IMG/M metagenome (GOLD analysis project Ga0123341, IMG submission 89959) | Root nodule microbial communities of legume samples collected from Mexico - Turtle bean Mexico pink nodule | ecosystem: Host-associated > Plants > Roots > Nodule | place: Mexico: Nepantla... | reverse complement strand
GATTATATTATTAATGATTATTTAAAAAATATTATTTATTATAAAAAAGCATATATTCATAATATTTAATGTGAAGAGATTAGAAATATCTCATAAAAAATAGAAATAATTAATTGTTCTAAACTACATTAAGAAGAAGAAGTGTAATAACACAAACATCATGCATCATAAATGAAGCAGAATATTCAGTGTAATAACACAAACATGATACATGAAACAGAATACAGAACATTTCAGAGTGTGCTGATAAAGAACGAATAGTTTTTCCCGGATCAGTTCAAGTGATTGGCAAAGGAAAACAAAGAGAATACTCTGATTTTAAGTGATTGGCAAAGGAAAACAAAGAGAATACTTTGATTTTTGAAACGAATAAGAATAACGCTTTATTTCAAATTTATACCTATAATTTGTAAGTTTCCGAAACTATAATTACTTATATGGACCCTACTCACCTGCATCAAAAGAAAAAGAAGAAAAGAGTCACAGCTAAGCATAACGTACACCGACACACACAGCAAAACCTATTCGGAGGCAGAGATCTTCCAACAGAGTCATGAAATTCCATTTTTTTTTTTGTCCCTTTTTTGAAGCTTTAAATTTTCCTCTTAATCCTTAACTTTCAATACTTGTCTACCATGACTTAAGAGTAAAACCTTTTGTGCAAACAGTATATACCATTTTCTTACAAGCACAGCTTGTAAATAAATAGTCCAACATTGTATGAAAAACAAATCAGGAATTGTATTAAATACAATTTCTTTCTAAAATAAAGATAGAGAAATAAGAAGTTTTAGAAATAAGTTAACTAATAAAGAATACAATAAAAATGATAGAAAATTTGTCAGCAAATGACATTAATTCCAAGCAAATAAAGAATGCAAATGACATTAATTTCAAGCAAATAAAGAATGAAACTCCAGAAAAAAATAAAAATAAATAAAGAATGCAAATGACATTAATTCCAAACAAATAAGGAATGAAACTGCAGCCATCCAATTCTCAAAGCTACCATAGTTTCTTAACTTTTTCAAGTCAGTTTTTACTTCACTTCTTTTTCTTTTATATCCTACCATTAAACACCTTTACAACACATTAAAGGTATAACATACTAAAATAATAATTTGAATTACACATTAGTTTAATTTTCATTTTCAATCTTAGAATGAAAAATTAATCATTTCTTTTAAAGAAAAAAAATCCACAATCACGTGATAACTAATACATTATGTGATAACTCAATAATACATTCTTAATGTGAAGCATTTTAATTGTAAATCTAAAAGCATTTCCCATTCTGTGTGGTCACCACAAGAAGCATTTTGGTTGGAAGCATTTTGGTTGGTTGTAAATCTAAAAGCCTTGATCAATTAGTTGTAAATCTAAAAGCCTTAATCAAAAGTTTCCCATTCTGTGGTCACCACAACAGAGTCAGAATGTTGCTTTGGTTGGTGCTTCTTAGGATTTCCCTGCCTCCTCTCCAAGTCATCACAATAATGCATCTTAATCTTGTTTTCATCCTTTTTAAGGGGAATTGAATTTTGCATTGTCGTCCTCAACATATCAAGAGTCTCAATGTGTTTCTGAACTCTCCTAACCTTCACATAATTTTTTTCCAGACATATAATGTTAGTGACAAATACTTTTTAATATCAATTCACATATATTTTCAGTTTTGAAGATCAATAGTTAGTACCTGCTCTCTTATCCCCAATTTCAGTTCACCTTCACCATAGATTTCATCCAATGCAATTAATGTTCTCATCAAATTTTCAGTCAAATTCTCCACATCTAACTCTTCTATAATTCCACCTGTGGAAGCATCAGTCTCCAAAGCTGCAACCTGTCCAGTGTCAATTAAAGACATTAATTAGTAGGAAAAATAGATACTACAGTTCACACCACAGTGAAATTGCCCACATAATTTGTGAAACCAAGTACCTTCTTGGATAATTTGTCAACCTCCAACTTTATTTCTGTCAAGGATTTTGAAGTCTTTTCCTTTTTTCTAATTTTTAACTTCTCAAGTATCCTTCTTTCTCTGTTCTCAATGTCCACAAGAAGCACCAATTTTGAGCCATCTTTGACTCTCTCAACATCAAGATATGACTTTGAATCTTTCTCCTTGTTCTTGTAAATCAACTTCTGATCCTGAACATGCAGTCCAGTAGGTTCTGTTAACATTTTCTTCAATTCCCCTGCAACCCCAAAGAACCACATCCAATAATCCATCAACTTGTACAATAATCTGTAAAAAAAGTAAAGAGTATATGCAGTATAAAGTATAATTCAATCAGGAATTTCTTGTACAATTGCATTATCTTATCATATACTCTCATATAGAAGGAATATACTATTTTTTTTAATTTTTTACAATTATTAGTTGTCAGTGAATAAAATTAAACTCTGAACAAACAAATAAAGAGAAAAATTTTGAAAAATGGATTACCAAAGCTTGCATGAGAACTGATTTGAATTTGGTGATAGGATGATCCATATTTCACTCTGACTTTGATGGTGGATTTAGATATGAAATTTTGATTCACATCTGAGTTACGTTTCTGCACCACCATTCCTCCTGGCCTTAATTCCCATTCAGCCACTTTTGCGTTGTCGTGACCACGAATGTCACCTTTTCTGCTGCTCGAAAACATGTTGTGTAACTTTTACTCCTTGTGTGTGGGCTTTGACAAAAACCAAGTTTTATGGCTGCAAAAGAAGAGACTGGCCTTGTGTTTTCTCAGAGAAGAAAGAACATCCAAAAAAGAGGTTCCTCCCTTGGAAGGAAGGAAACCAAGGAGAGCAGAAAGAACCTTGGCTTCTCCAAAAGCGTATTCTTCATGATGGAAAATAAAATAAAAGAAAAAGAAGAAAAAAAAAAAAGGAACAGAAAGTTCAGAGAAGTAAGATTAGAATAATTTAAAAGGAAGAAAAAGTACAAACCTTGAGTTTGGTGAAGCTAGCAGAAACTAGAAGTCGGTGGAGGAAAAAACAGAGAGAATGGAGAAGAGAAAGAAACCGACTGGGAAAACTATGATAATGGGATGAGTGAAGGAAATTATGAGAATAAAATAAAAAAACAAAGAGAAACTGAGTGGCAGCTGCAGAAAGTGTCAGACTTTTTAAGTGAAGAATATAAGAACAAAAAAATATGACGAGAGAAAAGGTAAAATCAAATCTGGTAACGCGGTGGAAGAAAAGGAAAAGAAAAATTTGTGGTTCTTGGGCGAAAACAGAGGTTTCACCAGGAATTACTACTGTCTCTGCATTAGTCAAATTTATTGTGTTGTACAGTTTTAGTTTTAGTAAAGTGAGGAATTAATAAATGAAAATATTGAACCACATAGAGTCTGTGCTGTTGCTCTTCTGTTTCACATCTTCTATACATAAACTTATCAGTCTTAACTTACTTTTCACATCTTAATGTCCAATCAAATATCATACATCACCTTAAGGAAAATTAAGAACTTGCCAAAAACAAATTCATGATAGATGAAGTGCGTTCATTCTTACAATGTATACCTTAAAAATCATATTAAGATTTTTTATTGGTTGAAATTCAAATTTTCTTTTTCGTTTTTTGTTTCACAAAAATTAATGCTATATGCTTCCTAATTTATCTTTCACTGTACCTGAAATATTAAGTAGAATAGGAGGAAAGGTAGATATACAATGAGTTCTGTTCTTTGTATAAAAAAAATTAACAGCACGTTTTCTATTTCTTCTCGTTTTTCTTCCTCTTATTTATATGTTGAAAAACTAACTGTAAAGAATGAATCAACAAATAATATTCCTGTTCAGTAAAGAATCACCCTTTAGAGCACAATGTTTGTAATGCTATTGTAAGGCCACGTCACCAAGATCAGGGCAACTATTTAAGCCTGCGTGTCTCTCACAACAATTTCACTACTGTCAGTTTGTTACTGCAATTAATGTCGTGTTTATTCATGATTTGTTACGAAATTTAATATACAAAAGCTATGACTCTTTAATCACGAGTTCAGTTATATTATGTTGAAGAAGGTGAAAAATATGTATTCTATGCTCATTATATCAAAATATTTTTATTTGATCTGATATTAGAAAATTTATGTCACGCAACTCAGAGAGGCAACTAGCTCCAATGAGCTACACGCCTGAGATTTTGTTTTAATTAACAGAATTGAAATTGAGATGATTTGCTGAATTGGGGATAGTATTTGATAAATTTAAAATATAAAATGAATTGCCAAAAAAGATTTTACCGATACTAAAATAAACACAAGAAATTAAATCTCATCTTTAGAATAAAAAAAACATTTGATACCAAAGGTAAAATTCTTCATTAAATAAATAATTAGTTGAAAGAAAAAAAAATCACTTTATTTTGTATAGAATTTAATAGGCATTTTTTTTATCACAAAAGCTAAACCGCCCAAGAAAAATAAACTAATAGCCAGGAGACCAATAAAAAGAAAAGCCTACGATATAATATGACAGTAAAAGAAAGAAAGATACCTGCATAAAAATAATAGTGAAATTTGTTGATCTGTAGATGCTATTGACCAAAACAAGAAATCTGTGAATCCCCCATCATTCAAACATAAATCCAATTCCATGTTCATTTAAAAGCATTAGTGTCATTTCAAGAACAGAAACTCTGGAGAAACCAGATGACACTCCAGCAGCCAGGAATAGATTAAGACAATAATGGTTCGATTGATGATTAAGTAATCCCATTGTCTTCAAACAACCTTAATAATTCCGTTTGATTGATGATTAAATAATCTCATTGCCTTCAAACAAACTTAATAATCTCGTTTCTTTAAGCTTCTTGCTCTCCCTCTCTGTTCCTTTCTTCTAAATGAGATCCTACGTGCCCTACAACACTAGCTCAAATAATAATATATCTCCATCCAGTTTCAAGGTAAAGCACTGTCCCAGACATTTTAAGACAGCTCTCTTTCAGAAAGATGGAATTCTTAGACCTATGATAGGCAGCTCATATTTAAAAGTTTCTTCATATCATTGTCCTTACCTTCTGGGCAACAAAGCATGCATCACTTTGTACAAAATGACAATTTGATGGGTTTGAAACTAAATAGCACCATCCACCAAAGTATATATGTGTATTTGTCTACAGTTAAGATTTGAAAAATATAGCCTCTAGCAGTAATACAGTTAAGATATGAAAAATATAGCCTCTAGCGGTAATTGTTACGAGATCTGAAACCAATCCCAAAAATACAAATGTTTTTAAAATTTAGTCAATAACTGCTTTTATCAAACCTGCCAACGGTATGTTTCTTATCCCATAAACACAACTCAATGCTAAAGTCAGGAGCATGAAAGAGCCCAGCCATTTTCTCATGATCATGGGAGCTGTTACAAGAGGTTGAAAACCAGGGGCAGAAAAGCTGTGGAAGCTGGAGACCCGTTCTACTACATTATCCTAATCCATTTCAAAAATTCCAACAAGAATAAACAGCATTTTCTACCTCACTGCTCCTTCTGAGCTTTGGATCTAGCAGGCCTTCCAGGTTTGATTACTTTACCAAGAAGAATCATAACAACAGGAATAATGGTCCCAACGTAATACACACTTCCATATGAGGCAAGAGTTTCATTCAGACTTAACACCTATTCAAATATAATATAACAATAGAAACATGTAAAAAACCTTGAAATCCATATTAGCATGTTTAAGGCTGAAAGTAGAAGTTGTAAATGTGTGTTAGTGTTTTTGCAGAAGGGTAGGGAGAGAAAGAGGACGAACCATGAAACCAACGCAGGAGTAATTTAGAACCAAAAGTGTATAGGCAAAATTCATAATCACAAGGACATTCTTAGCCAGAGCCATTGTTGGAGGCACAGCTTGCTGCCATCTGTAAATGACTGTTTCAAAAGAAACACAACTCAAGTTAACTAACAGAAAAAAAGATATCAAATGTGCAAAAATCAACATATACCTCTGGAGCCAGCAATCATCAATGCTGACTGAACAAAGAATATTATGTATCCAGGGTACAGGCCCTACAACGATTAAGTCAAATGGTTAGGAAAAAACTGTCACAAATCCTTGCATACAGACCATAGATCGATAATATTAAAACCAGCACATCAAAGTTGTTTCACGCAACAGTTTCTTCTTCAGCTAGCTAAAATGGATTTCTTTTCCCGAATAACATAGCAGAAGAAATTAATAGATATATTTATACATCACCTCATCTACCACATACTGCTTATTCACAAGTGTAATGATTTTTTGTCTAATAATTAGTTTTTCCTTAAAACTATACATACATTTGCAAATATAGTAAGCCTGAAGCAATAATAATGCAAATACCAACGTACAGTACAATAGAAACAATCCGTGTAAAATGCAGCTAAAATTTTACTCACATGCCAAACAGCACTAACGGTCTGGGTGGCGAGTAGCTGAAAGAAACCTGGTTTCTTCCCATTCTGAATAAGCCTCTCATAAACATCTATCAAAACCCAAACAATAGCAACATTAATATTTTATATTCCATTGTCAACCTTTCAGAATGGCATATAAATAGGTAATCTACATAAACTTTAATTTTGTATCTAGCAAATCCTAAAGGGTAAACAAAAAAATGAAAACCAATTGTTGATGGCTTTTTACCCTTTTCTTTTGGTCCAGGGTTCATAGCTTGATCATGCTATAATTTACTGTGAACAAAAACCATGTTCTAATTCAAGAAGAGGGATAATATGACCCAAGTAATCCACTATACAAAGTTCCAACTAAGTTCCCTTTTTTATAAACATCTTTATAAATGCTTATAGAAGAATATAATAAAGTAAAATTAATTAAGTTTCCTTCATCAGTCAAAATCATCTTTATGCACCTTTCTAGAAGTTCTTTCATTTAACATCTTGAAAACTGGTTTTTTTACTCAAGAAGAGATATTATTAATATGACCCAACTAATGCATGATACAAAGTTTCCACTAAGGCCATTTTTTGATCAACACCTTAATAAATACTAGAAGAAAAAACATTTAAGTTTCCTTCATAAATCAAAATCAACTTATGTACTTCAACTTTATAGCTTTTAACTCACAAGAAAAACATAATTCATTTTACCTTTTTTATTTTCTTATTGAAAAGTTTAACCAAATTCAGAAGTAACCATCTAAAAAATACTATAGCCAAATTGTAAACAAAACTTAAAAATAATGCAGCTAAGACCATAAACTAAACTTCATGCCTAACGCTGAACAATGGCTATATCCTACTGAGATAACTAATCAAATCCCACAATAAAAGCATTCAATCTCATTGGCAAGAAACTCACAATGACGAAGCCAGGTGCTGACTTGAATATTCCACACAGCTGGGATTGTAACTGCACTCTTTGCAAACTCAACACCTATTATATCTACATTTTTGGCCCGGTCCCATCGTGGTTTTGGTGGGGACGAATCAGTCCAGCCACTGAAACCCAGGCCAGAGATAATTATAGAAGCTTCTGATATTGACCAAATGAAATAATACTTCCAGCGTGCAGTAAAGCCAGACATATACTGGTAACTTAATTTTTTCCAGAAACACCATTCATGGTAGGTAGGATCAGTAAACTTGGACAGAGGAAAATGAGGCACGAGGTTTAAATACATGGCCATGCAAAAACCAGCTTGGAGGAGAGCCCGGATGGTTGCCCCATAAGGTGATGGCGATGGCCCTTTTGCTTCGGAGCTCCAAATCTGCAATAACAACAATAATAAATACCAGGGTTGAAATAGCACATAGGAGAACAGTAATTCCTAATATATCAGCACAAAAAATGAGAAACTGCCACTGAATTTTTTATTTTAAATTTAAGGAGAACTGGGCATCAGTGCTAGTGTACTAATTATTTTTATCAGCAGGGTATGGCCAGTCGGTAGCCAAAAACTAATCCCTGAGTACAGGCCTATAAATGACATATCCTAACAAATTTTTTCCATACCCACGGGTTTAGAAATCAAAGCCTAACTACATAAGGAGCAAGGTTATCTACTGACATGATGTTACCCCGGCCTATCCGGCTAATCGTTATTAACCAAAACCAAAATAAACAATAAAGAATACCCCTTTTCCTTCAGTCCAGTCAAGATAATCCTTCATTTCATAAACAGGACCAGCAAAGTGACTGCCACAGCAGAGACAGTAACCAATGTACTCAAGGAGTGAAGGCAATCTGACCAAACGGTACTTCTTCTGGGCCTCGCGCAAGCCCTCTTCTTTCAACAATCCATCGTTGTAATTAACCGCACAGGATATAACCTTGAGCGTCAAAACCATCAAGGCCCCTATTTCCAAACCAACCACAATTAATGATCAAACCAACCATCACCAAAAATAACGTTACCACAGTAATAATAACAATCAGTCAAACCCCCCTCATTCCTGAATCCAAAAGCTAAATAAATAAAATAAGAAATCATAAATTTGCGCTCACCAGTGGCATCGATGCCACCTTCCTTCCATGCATCGCCGCTCATGTAATAAACGTGGCTGCAGAAGAGACATCAGAAATGCGGTGCAAGGTTAAAGAGAGGAGCAATTGAATTGCAAGGAGAAAATAGATCGATTATACCAGCCAATGAGGTAACCGAATCCGAGGAAGAAGGTGAGGATGCCGCATCGGGGGCGAAAGAGGAGCATGGAGGCGTAGCCAAGGAACATGGGGACGAGAAAGTGGAGGTTGGAGGAGACGCCGAAGGAGAGGTAGGAGAGGACGACGCCGACGACGGCGGAGTAAAGATGCTTGGGGAGGCCGCGGGGTAGGAAGCGGCAGAGGAAACTGAGGGGAACGGTGGCGGCGAAGCAGAGGAGGAAACGGAGCACCGGGACGGAAACTCCGATGGAAGCGGCCATGGAATCCATGGCCATGGCTTGGAATGGAAATAGAAGAATGGTTGGTGAGAGTGATATTTGACGGCTACAATCTTTTATATGCTTTGGCTTCTTCTACTTCTCTTCTGATTTATCATTTATCTTCAACAAACACCTTCTCTGAGTTTGAACCTCTTAATCGCTCAGAATATCCGTGAAATGACATGCCTACCCCTCACAACACATTCCAAGTACCACACGGTTTACACATGATACCACTCCCTTTCCGTGACCACAATTTCGCATAGATCTTTGTTTCCTACTCTCTCTTTGGAAACTCCGTCAACTTTTTTACTCACGTTTTCTGTTTTTCTCAGTAAAACAAAACTAAATTAATACCCTCCTTTTTTTATTTCGATTTTTGCTTTTTCCTCGTGAAACCAAACAAAACCTCCATTCAATTTATCCTCGTATGTAAGTATATACTGTCAGGTTATTAGCATATACACTAACTATATCTGTTTACCTACTTCATTCCTGAAAAAAAAAACATTTAATATTGTTTCAATCAATTTCTACTCTTCCATTTTATCTGTTGTTTTAATAAATTTCTACCTTTTCATGTGAGAAATATTTTTCTTTCTTATAAATATCTATTCAACGACAAATATTACATTTCTATATGATTATTTATTAAACTTTATAACCATTATCTTAACAATTATATAGTAATATTCTTTTAAATGCTTATATGGTTCTATGATTATTTTTAATATATATAACACAATTCGTGATACATAATGTTTTATTATAAAAAACGTGTAAACTTTTTTTTTATCTTCTACTAAATTCTAGATGTACTACTACTAATAAATCATTATTTAATTAATTTGTAACTGTCCTTGATCAGCGACTTTATTTATTAGGTATACAATAACTACTTTAATTATTGTGGTACATTTGTGGTTGATATTACACTTAAGAGAAATTAGTTGCATTGAGGAGTTGGCATTATTTATAGAATATTATTCATCTTGTGTATTTTTTAAGCAATCATTAATATGTTATTCTATAAATAAAGCCCTAAAAAATTAGTTGAGATATAACTCTTACTATGGAGATCCCACCATGTATTTAATGTATTATGATGTGTTACAATAATTAAATAGTTTTTAATTTCTATTGATTTTATCTTTTTTATGAATAAAGAATCTCTTTCCAAAGTTGTTGTAACAAATATTGTTAAAAATCGTTTTCAATTCTTTTATCAAGTTATTAGATTTATCATGATATTGATATGAAATTAAAAAAAAAACGTTTATATAAAATTTGTTGTATTTCTATTATTTTTATTATACTTATATAGTGAAATAATTTGATGTTTCTATTTGTTGCACCTGGAATAATTTATACCAATTAGTGGAATTAATCTCATGAGTGAATTTTGCGTTATTGATTATAGAAATAGAGTTTTAAAATCTGTAGATGTTAAAACAAATAAGACCTATGCAAATAAGTTATTTAAATTTAGATTTGAAATTGAAATGGTATTATCAGTTGTGATTTGTATTAATCTCTTTTACATTTATTTAGTTATTTTTTAACATCTCTAATTCTTATACCTATATAGAATAAAAGTAAAACAAGTAATTAACATATCAATATGTACACTTTCTCAAAAAAATATCTTTTTCATATGAATTTTAATATATCATCTTTCAGTCGTTCACACTGAGGAGCTCTATTACATACATGCAATCTCATTTGCTCTCGTGTAAAACACGATCATCATAGATAAAAAAAAAACAAACACAAACAAACAACATAATAAGCTATTTATATAAATATTTCTTTATAATTTCAATTTCAAATTAATAAACATAATTCATAAGTCTTATATAATTTCTCAAATCATCAAGTGTCTATTAAAATTCATAAATTCATTTTTCACATGTCAGACTTTTACTATTGACTCACAACAACACATAAACACTTAATTTTACTCCCATAAGACTCGTGTATTAAAATCAGCATCTTGAGACTTGCACCTATCATACTATTAGTTGTGAAATTCACACAGTCATGCACATAACATCTAAATATCTCATCGTCTCATAATCTAGTATGACAGCGTAAATTTATATGACCTAAAAGGCCATATTATATTTCAAACCACAGACAAAGTCATATGAACCTCCATCGACTCTCACCAACTGAATAACTTCATTTATATGATTCCATTATATCAGTAGAATCGGGATGTCTCATTACGAGCTTGACAAATCAATACACCTTAACAAAATCTCAACACAGTAATTCCTTTATTGATCACACTTTCACACCATTTCATATCTCATGTAACACATCAATGCACCATTTAATTACATAATATTTTTAACTTTATAAACAATCCAAAATCACACAATTAAATCATATCAAAGTTTAGAATTTCATTTAACTCATAATTTTATAAAACTACACATTACATTGATAGTTCCTGTTCAACATTATACAAAAACTCTCATTGAGACAATTAGCTATTATGTCAATCTATACATATATATCCGATTTCTAAACCAAAATCATTTAAAATCAAACAATTAATTCTCATCAAACATTTCATTTGAATTAATTTAAAAAATTATTCAAACACTAACTCATTGAATTCCAAACTCATGTTCATTCTACAACATCTATTATATCTACACTTTCACATTTCAATCTCAAACAAACCCCAATCTACTCAAAAATAATAAATTCTACAAGAAAATTTGAGATTCGTGACCACGTCACCCCTAGATCCAGATCTTCTAGCATAAGGTTCTATTGGCAATTTAAACTAGCTTCTCTTACCTGAACTTAAGAAGATTCTCCCTAAGAGCTCAAAACTACCAAAAGCTCAAGGGTAGCCTAACCTGCACCACATAGTCCTGATAAAAAATATAACTATATCACTAGGATCCTAAGCTAACAAAGACTACTTATGAAGATAAAAGCATCACATGCAAACTTAAACTAATGACAAACCTAACCAGGTAAAAACTAACTCAAAGGAAAAAAAGCCAAGAATAATGAACTTACTTTATCTGAAATTTTGATCGAGCAATTTTGTAGTGTTCAGTTTCAGGAGTCTAATGGCAGATTCCGATAGTCAAACTGATAAGCGAGGATGTCAGAATCTTAGAGATAAAGGATAGGAAAGGAAAAATGAACAAAAATGAATTTACTCTATCCGAGATTCTGATCAGACAGTCTTGTAGTCTTCATTGTCAAGAGTCTAATAACGTACTTTGGTCAAACTAATGAGATGAGCGAGGAAACCATAATCTTAAAGAGAAGACAAAGAAAAAGAAAATTGAGTTTTTATAGAGATAATTGTTCTTTTAAATGAAACCTGAATAATTGAATTTCTATTTATATACTCTTTTAAATTTGATAATAAAATAGTCATGTGTCATTTTAATTATATCATTTCTACTTTTAAAACTATTTTTTTTGGATCTTACCATTTTCTAACTTCAAAAACAGTGTCAAGATGTTCATCCAAAGTTTCATTTCCATTGGAATCAAACTTAAATGATAATTCCATTTTTTCCCTTTTGTCATATAACTTTGTGTACACATCTCATGAAAAATAAATAACAGATTTCACCAACTAAACATGAAGAATACATAAAAGAAGAGGTTAGGAATCTTATACTTGCTCTCCATGCTTGGCCATACATTTTTCCGAGGAATCTGCACTATTATGCATAGGGTCACACAATTTTCTTCACAAAAAATAAAAGTAAAGGACATAAACGTAAATTACTATGAGTCTACGTGACTTTCTTTTCATTTCTCCAACTATATGTGTGGATCTTCTTTTCCACTTTACTCATCTTTCCTCGCTCACATATTAACGCAAATGATGTCATCTGAACAATGCAAGTCAGCGTAAATTCATCCGAATAAATAACTCCAAACACAATATTAATAAAAAAAAGAAAATGGAAAATTTAGTTGCCAATACAATTCGTGAAGAAAGAAACATTCATACTATTAACAAAATGCAATTAATTATATTTTTATTTAGTAATTATGAAAGTGACATCTTAATTTAATATATTTTTCATTTTAAAATATTTAATCAGAAAAAAAAAATCTTCCTCTACATTATACAAATATATGAAAATTAAGAACAAGTTAGAAACCATGTGATATTTATATGATTTAAAATATACATAAAAAATTAAATAAAGTAAGTAAGTCTCTCTACTTTTTAGAAATTAGTGTAATACTGTAATAAACGATTGTTTTATATTAAATAATAACTATCAATTCATAATTTCGTGTTCTTGTTATATATTATATACCTGTGATCCATGTTGCAATCACGATTGTATTGAAGGTGTTGACATAAGTTTATGGAATGATTAACATGCTTTTTAATTATTAAATATAGAAAATTTGTGCTATTATTAAAAAGATGTAATCAAAACCTATTATTGAAATGTTGGATTAAAGTCAATAGTTTTTTTTATATGTAAATGGTCAACAAAGTATATCCCAAAGCTTATCTGGAAATATTATAATACGTGTTTGCCAGATATAAATTTTGTTAATAAAATATTATTTTAATATTGTATCAATTCTTAGACCACCATAGATCGCTGTGCAAAATATATATGCATTCGTATGTAATCTAAAAGAATACACAAAAGCATTAATGATCCTTTAAGGGAGAAAAAAAGTAAAATATAAAAAAAGAGTGTTAAATGTTACACATAAAAAAAAGTTAATAATGTGAGTCATTGATGAAAACACTCAGTGATATCAGTATTTGTTGAAAATAATTATCTATTTCTATATGACAGAATGTATTTTTCCTTTCTAGAGATGGTGTTTTAGATAATTAGTTTTATTAATAAATTTTATGTTAAAGTCTTATCTTTCCTGAGGCGACTCCAAGATTATTTATATTGGTGGCTTACGTTTTTCAAATGATTCAACATCTCATAAAACTTTTGTATTCCTTTTAAAAATATTTATAAT
>Ga0123341_1003241_pt1 | contig 13858 bp, 15 predicted proteins | sample Turbeapinknodule_FD_89959 | JGI IMG/M metagenome (GOLD analysis project Ga0123341, IMG submission 89959) | Root nodule microbial communities of legume samples collected from Mexico - Turtle bean Mexico pink nodule | ecosystem: Host-associated > Plants > Roots > Nodule | place: Mexico: Nepantla... | reverse complement strand
ATAGTAAACTATTTTTATATATTGTAATTTGGTTCTTTGAAATGTTACAACAAAAACTTTTAAAATTAGAAAATTTCTTAAAATTGTTTATAGTTTTAAAAATAATATAAAATAAAACAATATATACTTTTTGTGCATGTATACCTAAAGAGAATTTTTTATTATAATCGTTTTTTTATATAATTTTTTTTTCATTCCACCCTTATTTAATATATTTCATTTTATTAATACAATAATTATTTTTTAAATTAATATTAATATAAAATTAGATAATAAAAAACATATTCTCATTTATTTCTATACTAAATTTTACTTTATATAGAATAACCTTCATTTTTAATCACTTTTTACAATTTTTTTTATTTTTCATTCAAAAATTAATCTATATGTATGTTACATTCTTATTATCATCGTAAAAATTAAAAAAATAAAATAAAATAAAATGTAGATACACAGAACAAAATCGTTTGAGTTTCTGTATTTAATAAATGGAAAAGTGCGCAGAAAAATATCACCCTTAAAAACATTTCAAACGTGTTAAAATGTGAATTTTTAAGATCAGTTTGTGATTTTCAAGTTACATATTAACTACAGAATACAAGGTTAGAAGCGTCATTTCTTACACTCTTGACTCAGCGAGAACCTTCAGCACGCAGGAGTCAATAACAACACCACACACCATCTCAATTTCCGCCACGTGTACATTTCGCCACGTGTTTTGTTTTCAGTGGTTAAACACCCTTCACTCCGTCACACTTTCTCCCGTACAATAAATCTGCACCGTTACTTCCAATTTTATTATTATTATTAGTATTATTATTATTATTATTAATTATTAAACTCACTTCACTGCCACCACCAAGATCTCGCTTCCGTTTTCCCCAAAACATATTCACATAATATTCCCTCGCTTTCTCGGCGGTCAAACGCCGCATTCCGTCGGAAAAATGGCGTGGAAGGTGGCGCTAGCTGTGCTGTTCTCCCTCGCGCTCTTGTTCTCTCCGTCGCAAGCCGCGGTTTTCAGCGTAGATCTAGGTTCCGAATCGTTGAAGGTGGCGGTGGTGAACCTGAAGCCCGGTCAATCTCCGATCTCGATCGCGATCAACGAGATGTCTAAACGGAAATCGCCGGCGCTGGTCTCCTTCAACGACGGCCACCGCCTTCTCGGTGAGGAGGCGGCCGGCCTCGCCGCGCGCTACCCGCAGAAGGTCTATTCCCAAACGCGCGACCTCCTCGGGAAGCCCTATGCCTCCGCGCAGAAGATTCTTAACTCAATGTACCTCCCTTTCGAGACGAAGGAAAACTTCCGAGGCGGCATGAATTTAGTCGCGGACGGCGGAAACGAAAACGACAGTGTTTACTCCCCCGAGGAACTCGTTGCCATGGTGTTAGGTTACGCGGTGAATTTGGCGGAGTTTCACGCGAAGATTCCCATTAAGGACGCGGTGATCGCTGTGCCGCCGTATATGGGACAGGCCGAGCGGAGAGGGCTGCTTGCGGCGGCGCAGTTGGCGGGGATTAACGTTTTGTCTCTGATAAACGAGCATTCCGGTGCGGCGCTGCAGTACGGGATCGATAAGGACTTCTCGAACGAGACGAGGCACGTGATTTTCTATGACATGGGTGCTACTAGTACCTACGCTGCGCTTGTGTACTTCTCGGCGTACAAGGGTAAGGAGTATGGCAAGAGCGTGTCCGTGAACCAGTTTCAGGTGAAGGATGTGCGCTGGAACCCGGAGCTTGGTGGTCAGCACATGGAGTTGCGATTGGTGGAGTATTTTGCGGATCAGTTCAACGCGCAAGTTGGTGGTGGAATTGATGTGAGGAAGTTTCCCAAGGCCATGGCTAAATTGAAGAAGCAGGTTAAGCGAACTAAAGAGATTCTTAGTGCGAATACCGCTGCTCCTATTTCCGTTGAATCGCTTCATGATGACGTCGACTTCAGGTAGTTTGAATTTGAAATTACTCATTCTATGAAATTATATATTATTATTCTCTTTACTTCTGAGCAAAAGTTTATGCTTTGTGCTGTGTAGATCATGATTCAACCTTATTTGTACAGTGTACTTTAGCACCCTCTTTAATTGATTTTTATTACCTAGTATGAACAAGAACAGCCAGGAAAACGAGAACCAGTCTTTATCCTATATATTATGATGGCAAACTAATATGGGAAATATTTGATCCAAAGAGTTTTGTATTTTTCTTTTTTGGAAAAAACCAATTCAGTTGATATTGTTTCTAGGAATACATTTTCATGTATTTGATTTTTTGGGGGGATAGAGTGTTGTCTATTCAAAATGATTTTTTAAGAGTGGAGTAGCATTTTGTCTCATTTAGTAGCAAACTAAACTCCTAACAAGACTCTGTGTTTTTGTGTGGAGTTAGTTTTACATGAGTGGTAAGGTTATTGGGTATGCTTGCATATGTATTCAATAAGTACTGGTATTGGAAACATCCAGTATGGGTATTGGAATTATATGGGAACATCATAGCTTTCCTGTGAAATAATTACAGTAGCAAAAAGACTGGTAGAAAGAACACAGTTGCCTTTGCTTCAATTGTCTGAGTAAATTGTAACCTGAACTGCTCCAACCCTTCAGTAAAAGCATGTCCTAGATTTCCTTTGGGTAAAATTTAGTTGGATAAATCGTAGAAAAATGAGCTATTTATAGCAGTATTTTCCATTAACAAAGTGGTTAAGCTTGCAAATAGCTGATTGAGTCAATAACTAGTTGCTTAAGTGGTTAGTTATTTGCAATTAACTAGCCTTAGGTTTTACTGGCTGGCTAAGGTTGAGAAAGGGGCATCAGTCTTGGGAGTTATGCCTTGCTTGAATACAGCAGTAAAAACATGTTCTCACTATTTGTTTCAGATAAAAATAATTGGGAAACAAAATAATCAAATTCTTGATATGGTATTTCATGTTTTTGGAACAATTAACTACATGGTCAGTTCTGTCAGTGGTTTACACATTTGTCAGTCATTAGCCATTATTTTCACATTGTTAATTAGTGGGGTGGTTAATTGTTCCTAATAGAATATGTAATAGATGCATCATATCTTCATTCTATCTTCTGAACAAATATTGTATGTTTATGTGGGATGATCTGTTTGAAGTGTTTTTTCTTTTCATATTTCTTTATACATCATGATTTGTTTCCTTAATTATTAGCATTATAAGTCTAATATTAGTATGAATAGGTGTATGCTATGTATTTTGTTTCACATCAAGACAAAAGAAAATATTCATCTTTGTTTTGATTCTGTCTTTCCTTCACTTAAGTCTATGATTTCAGCAGTTCCTAAACTGAATATTTGTTTTTATCAAGTTTTCCTTTCTTATAATTCTCCCAAAATAAATTGCTATCCCAAATAAAAATTATAACCACAATCATGAATTTACATAATATCAAATCCAGCTCTTTGTCATCTCTGATGTCAAGGAGGTGCCAATCTTAACGAGATGACCTTGGGAGAATTCTTTACTAGTAATGCTAAAAAAAGTAAAACGCAATTGGTTGATTGATAGGTTAGGTTGGCATATTATGTCGTATCAGTGTCCGTGTCAATTGGTTGATCTTTAGAATATAGTAATATGCTTAGCTTTATCTTGGTTAAGGAGTTACATGTAACCTTAAGGACTGCATATTGGTTAATAGACAGGCTAGGTTTTGGTATCTTCTTACGGAAGAGATCAATTTGAAGATAGCTTCTAAAGGGGAAGTCAAGAAATACTGTGAAAAATGAAACTCTTATATTCTCAAGATTGTCAACAAAAATAAATAAACTAGTCAAAATAAAATGCAAATAATGACAAGGAAAGTAAAATTATAGTTTATTATCAAGTTGATATTCTTACACTGCATATAATGCTCAAGGGTCCTTCATACATGACATGTTTTCTTACAGGAGCACTATTACCCGTGAGAAATTTGAAGAGCTCTGTGAAGACATTTGGGAAAAATCACTTTTACCTGTGAAAGAGGTGCTTGAGCATTCTGGTCTTTCATTGGAAGAAATATATGCGGTGGAGTTAATTGGAGGTGCCACCAGAGTGCCAAAATTACAGGTGTGAATATTTTTTTTCCTTTCTTTGACAATTATTTTGACAGTGTGCACTCTGGCTAGGGTGGGGTTTGATCTCTGCATACAATATTGTTGTCCATGCTTGATAGTCGTCAGCAACATTTGTTTACCATATATATTATCTGCTATGTAAAGGATAAACCTAGTTATACAACTGTATCTGTATCCTGAAGTTGTATGCTGTCTTTATACTGCTGCTGCTCTGCTAGTATATTATTAGATGTTAAATGCACGTGCATGCTAATCTGATTTAACAGAAGTAACTAATCCGTCAGGTTAATTGTTCGTTAGATATTTTGTCAGGATGTTTTGTTACAACTCTGTTCAACCAAACTGATTCAGTTACTAAAGTTTTTTCCTCACAATTTCCTGTATTTTAGAGTTGCACTTGGCATCCAAAGCTAATTATTTTTTTCACCAGAAACACAATCATACTGAGAGAGCATTTCTGACCCTTTCCTTCTCAGTTTTCTGTCCTTTGCTCTCGCATTTTGTTCACTTGAACTTCAACATTTCTGTAATCTATATTGTCAATCATAGTAATTCATGCTGTCCAAGCTTGACCCTATTTTATGATAACCTGTACTTGCTACTTTTTTCTATTGATTTGAATAATGAAGACAAAGGAAGAGCACAGCTGATGCCTCAAATGTCGGCATAAAGATTTCAATGGAGAAGACTGACTGCGTATATAATTCACTTGCATTATCACTTTTTATTTCAAATATGAATATATCCGAGTTTGAATACCCAGAATCTATGAAATTGCAGCACTTTATTTTGTCGATGTATTGTTGGATACAGTCTTTGAACTTTAGTTTCACAGATGAAGTTTTTTACTTGCTGTGCATTAGTGTAGAGCTTTGTTTATTGATATTCTGTTAATATTATTACAGGCTAAGCTTCAAGAATTCCTTGGGAGAAAAGAGCTTGATAGGCATCTTGATGCTGATGAAGCAATAGTTCTTGGTGCAGCTCTGCATGCTGCAAATTTAAGTGATGGGATTAAATTAAACCGCAAACTAGGAATGGTTGATGGTTCCTTATACGGATTTGTGGTTGAGTTGAATGGTCCTGAACTTTTAAAAGATGAAAGCTCTAGGCAGTTACTTGTACCACGAATGAAGAAAGTCCCGAGTAAGGTAAATCAGTTTATGATTCTATGCTGATTGTGACTAAATATCATATGAAGAATGAATTGATCAATTATATACTCCAACTTTATTAATCCATTGTAATATTGTTAACTTACCAGATGTTTAGATCCGTTAATCATAACAAAGATTTTGAAGTTTCACTAGCTTATGAAAGTGGGCATCTTTTGCCTCCTGGTGCTACCGCTCCTGAAATTGCTCGATACCAGATATCTGGTTTGACAGATGCAAGTGAGAAGTAAGGATAAAAATCTTGCTGAAGTTTTGTGGGCATATTGCTTATTTAAGCCCCTTCAGGAATTGCTCTTAAAGTAAATGCCCTCATATCTTTGTTCCTTCTCTGTTCTTCTAGATACTCATCTCGGAATCTGTCATCCCCCATCAAGGCAAGCATACATTTTTCTCTTAGTAGAAGTGGAATTCTTTCTCTCGATAGGGCAGATGCTGTTATTGAAATAACAGAGTGGGTGGAAGTTCCTAAGAAGAATTTGACCATTGAGAGTTCAACCATTTCATCAAATGGTTCGGCTGAATCTGCTGCTGGAAATAGTTCTGAGGAAAGCAATGAAAGCATCAAAACTGACAGTGGGATTAGTAAGACATCCAACACTAGTGCAGAGGAGCAAGCTGCCGCTGAGCTTGCTACAGAGAAGAAGCTGAAAAAGCGGACCTTTAGGGTGCCATTAAAGGTGAATGTCAACTGGCCACCCTTATTTTGTGATTATTTAAACTGGGTGGTGAATTTTGGGAAAAATTGAAACAAGATCTAATATACTTTTCTTGCTTCATTGCTGTTTTTGCTTTTTGCTCATTACAGATTGTTGAGAAGATAACTGGACTTGGAATGTCTCTGTCAGAAGATTTTCTTACTGAAGTCAAAAAGAAATTGCAAGTACTAGACCAAAAAGATACAGACAGAAAAAGAACAGCTGAGTTAAAAAATAATTTGGAAGGATATATATATACTACTAAGGAAAAGGTTCGTAGAAAGCAATATGCTTATAGTTTTCACTTTGTTAACAGCCTTCATCTATTATGTAATGGGTAATTTTTATCCTTTAAAGATTTCTAATTTTCTTTCAGGGATTCATACAAAAGATTGACATTTAAGTAGTTGACTAAGTTTATACTGAGGAATTTAACTTTTGGTCTTGACTATTGCTTTTGAGAAAAAAATCATCAAAAGAATTGTGAAATGAAGGATGAGCATTTTTAAAACCCAAAATATACTAGCCTCCAGCCAAATTAACTTCAAATGCCTGTCTGTTGATCATCCTTCTATTCTTTTCCTTACATTCAGTATCTGCATTTGTTTGGAGAGTTTTTCTGATTGCCTTGTGTTTGTATTGGGAGGGTGGGATCTAGGAATGATGCTTCTACAGTTACTTCATAGGTTGACTGAATGTATAAACATATGCTGTTGTTTTTCATTTAGAGTGTTTAAAATGGACTAATTTAACTAGTTTTATCTGCTTATTGTCCAATATGAAATGTTATTTAATTATTATTTCTTTTATAATGTTATTTTATTATTACTTATTTTGTGTGGACCCAACTTTAGGGTTAGTTAAGGCAAGTGCCTTTTTGTTTTGTAACTTATACACACACGCACAACAATAGTAGTAGAACAATGTAGGTTGAATGCACTATTTTCTCTATCTTATTTATTCAAGTTAGTACTTGAGTTAGTGTTGTCAAAATCACGAGTTTACTCGCATACTCGCACGAGTCAGCGAGTTTGGAAGGCTAGCCGAGTCTCGGTCAGCGGATCGGTATCAGAGAGGATCACAACGAGGTGCCGCACGGACCAGTGGATTGGAGGATTGACTAAGGTTGTTGATCGTGACTCGTGCATGACCATTTTTGGCCAAGAAAAATGGAACTTGGTTGCTCCAGCGCAGAGAATGAGGTTTGGCAACGGTGGCTTTGATGGTCTTGTGCGGTGGTGAGCTCCGGTGATGCTGTGACCATGCGGAAAATGAAGAGAGTAAAGGGAATGATGTGCGGCGCATGGAAGTGAAGAGTTGCCGCCCAAAATAAACCCTAAAACCTAATTCAAACATTTGGGTCTTGGCCCATTTTTAATATCAGAGTCTATTGCAACCCTAATTCAAATTAAGTCATTGGAGAAGTATTTTGTAGTAGCAAGAGGAAGTGAGCAGCACTATTAATTTAAAATCCTAAATTTATTTGGGCCTTACTGACCCATTTAAAATATTATGAGTTCCCATAATTTTAATTCACATAATATTTCTAATATTTTTTTAATTTATCTATAAATATATATTATAAGACTATAAATATATATTATAACACTATTAGTAACTCTTACAAGTCAAGTTACGATCCTCGAGCTATGATCCTTTATCTCCTCTCCAATTCTCTTACGAGTTACGAGTTTGACTACATTGACTTGAATGTCTTCTACTTCATTGTCTCCGACAACATTTATCATTGTCACTGTCATTGTTGATGTCAAGGTTAGGTGTGCCTCGAGGGGTGCGACCCAACCCCAATGATTGTGTAATGAACTGATCTCGGACACAATGATCTATGTGTGGTCAATTTTCGGAGTGTGTCCTTCATGTGCTGCCTTCCTGTTGTTGGAATCACTTTGCGATACTGTCGTCTGACTTGTCAACATTGTGTGCCTCTGTTTCAAACCTTGTTTCTCTATTTCAACATACTTTGGTGTCGGGACACATCCCCCTTTCACAGTCTTAGGGTTCTTCTATCTCCGTTGTTGTTCTTCATCTTTGAGATGAATTTAGTAGGTTTTGCTTCTCCCTTTTCTGCTACTCCTACCATTACAAGTGCAGAACTCAGTAGGAAGAATTATTTGTCTTAGTCTGTCTCTGTGGAGTTGTGTTGTGGTTTCTTGTTCAAGGATATCATGATCATTTGGAAACTAATGGCTACTATATTTATGATGCAAAGAGAGATATAGGAGGTTAGTGGGAAAACTCATTTTTCGTGTTATAACTAGACTTGATATTTCTTATAAAGTGGGAGTTGTGAGTCAATTTATGCAAAATCCTCACATTGATCACTAGAATGTTGTTATTCACATTCTATGAGTACATGGGAAATACTCTAGACGTAAGGTATTGGGATGATTGTCCCATTAACAAGAGATCTACCATGGGATACTATGTATTCCTTGGATGGAATCTTATATCTTGTATAAGTAAGAATCAAAGTGTTGTTGCCCGATCTAATTAGAAGCTTAATATAGATATGTGGCCCTAGCTACATGTGAACTTGTGGATTAAACAACTCCTTCAAGAGTTGAAATTTTGTTAAAAAGTTGAGGATGAAGTTGTGTTGTGACAATCAAAGCAACTCTTCATGTAGTCTGTTCAATCCAGTGTTTCATGAGAGAACATATAGAGATTGATTGTCTTATTGTTAGAAAGAAGTTCTTGTCCAAGAATCTTTTTACTGAGTTTGCAGTTTTAATTAACAACTCGCAGACATTCTAACTAAATCTTTAAGAGGACCTAGGATTCAATATATATGTTTCAAGCTTGGTGCATATGATCCGTATGCCCCAGATTGAAGGGATTGTTAAAATTAAATGTTATTTTATTATATTTCTCTTTTATGTACCCTGCTTTCGGGTCAAGGTTAAGGAAAGTGCCCTACCTTTGTTTTGTAACACACACAAACACACGTGTGAGTGAGTGTGTGTGTATACACTCTCACATCAATACAAGCACAATAGTGTAGGTTTAATACACTGATTTCTCTCTATATATACATCATTACAGCACATCAATATAACTGCTTTATTCAACTTGTTCTTAATGCTTCTCATGTTTTGTCAGATTGAAACTCTTGAGGATTTTGAAAAAGTTTCTACAAGTGCGGAACGTCAGTCTTTCATTGAGAAGCTTGATCAGGTTTAACCCTTTCCTTGGGCAACTTAATAAGAAGTGTTATTGATAGGAATATTGACTAAAGCCTTTTGCATTCTGTCAGGTGCAAGATTGGTTGTATACAGATGGTGAAGATGCCAATGCCACAGAGTTTCAAGAGCGTCTAGATCAGTTAAAAGCTGTTGGAGATCCAATTTTCTTAAGGTTTGTTATAGTTAGCCCAATTATATCAATTTTAATCTGTACGGTTTTTATTTGATAGAGATTTTCTGAATACCTGAAAATCTGTTTCAGGTTAAAAGAGCTTACAGCTCGTCCAGCAGCAGTTGAGCAAGGTCGTAAGTATATTGATGAGTTGAAACAGGTACATCTCATGTGAAGTGCCTTAGAGCTTTTTACTTTCTTCATGATCTTTTTGAAGCTGATTTTTTTTTTGGGTAGGGTTGAAATTATGTCAATTCCTCAGCTATTTTTTGTAATTTCTGAAATTTGAATTGTTTTAATTTAAATTTATTTCATTTTTAATCCTTTGTTTAGATAAATCAATTCATTTTTTTAAATTTCAAACTCTTGGTTTGGATAGGGTCACCATATTGCAATTTTCTTTTTTGACGATAGGGAGAAAGAGAGGAGAGAGAAACAGGAGAACAGAGAGAAAGAAAGCGCAAAACAAGGAAATAGAAATGGGAATGGGGGTAGAAGTGAGAGACGATGGTAAAGAGAGAAAAGGGGGAGAGGAGAAAGAAAGAGGGGAGAGAGAGAGTGAGAGCATGAATTCAAAAGCTTGTTGAATTTGATATAATTTATATAATCTAAATACTTTCACAAATACTTTTTACATTAATTCAGCATATTTCACAAATTCTATACTTTTTGCTAATGACTTTGATGCATGTGTATGTTCTTGTTGTAAACTTACGTTGGATCAGTAGAGGCTGTAATATGATAAACAAGAAGATTTTCTCTATTTTTCTATTACATTAATTCAACATATTTCATTAAAAAGAATGTACAGATTGGTTGTTGCCCTTGTTGAGATGTTAGATATATAATCTAATACGACAGACAACTTTCATTCAAGTGGTTATTTATCCAATTTTCATCATATCAGCACTTATGTACTAATTTCTATAAAATCATTTGGACACATTCATACTACAGGAAATCATTACCAGAATAAAATGCATTGAAAAAGGCGTTAGTTAGGTGAACGAAAAATATACCTCGAGCAATTGCTTGGGTGACTGATGTCTGAAACATTTATTGTATATTTTGTGAATTTGTGAAGTTTTTATATTCAACTGCTGCCAGCTATTTTCTGATGTAACTTTATACATTTATGACTTGTGCAGATTGTTGAAGAGTGGAAAGTAAAGAAGCCTTGGCTTCCGCAAGAAAGAGTAGATGAGGTATGGTTTAACTTTATTTTGATGACTTGGAATCTATTAAAGCTGATGTGTTACCTTCAGAAAATTCATTGTTTTTTGGTTCTTAACTTGCAAGGTTATCAAAAGTTCTGAAAAATTAAAGAATTGGTTGGACGAAAAAGAATCTGAGCAAAAGAAGTAAGTTATTGTCGTAGTACTTTAGTTGTTATTGAAGCTACAATTAGTTGTTTACCTTGTCATTTGAATATTTTGTCATGTCGCAAGGCGGATGCCTGAATAAACATTTACCTCTACTTTTCTTTATTTAGAAATAATATTACATGAAAAAGTTCATCCATAACATGATTGGAACAAATACTGATTAAAGGAAATGAAACTAGAAATCAAATAATAGCCGGAGATAAATGAATATTTTTAAGAGGAAGAAGATAATACAAAGGATGTTTAAAGTTCACTTGCTCAGAGCCAAAACTCCAATAGAGAAAAAAATCCTCTGCCTAATAACAACCCAATCATCAAACGATATCCCCCACTCTGCTCTCGGTTCTCACTGTAACCTAATTCACACATCACAAACCCTGTGCTTCTGTCTCTACCACCTAATCATTTATAAAATGATTCCCTTTCATCTGCTACAGTTAGCTTGTATGGCACAAAAATATGATCAATGACAATGGGCTACATAATGAAATAGTTTGGGTCAAAATAAGGTTATTTGTGTCAGTATGGAAGTCGCTTCTGCTAACATAATATGTATGTAATGTGCAGTGTATTGTGCTACTCAGTATCTGTGGAATTCTTGAAGAATAAAATTTCAGTGCTTTAAAATATTCAAATAACCTAAATTCCACTTTTGAGATTTTAGATTCTTCTCTTCAAGGTCTCTTTGCCTGTTATTCATTTTCTAGATAAAATTTTCCTAAGTTTTTTCCTTTGAGGGTTAGCCTCCCTCCCTTTACTGTTCATAAAGGCTGTGGATCATCTGAATCATATCATTGACGGCTTCATTGTTTTAGATTACTCCCCTTTTTTTAGATCATATTGTACTTTTCCCATTATGCGCTTCCAAATATTTAAGAAAATGGACTAGTCTAGCTTTGTAAAGTATTCACTTTTTCCATTTTACTGACTGCCAAAAAGAGTTTGTCCATTGAGGAAATTGCAAATATGCTCATAACATTTTTAATGTAATTGATTATTACATTCCTATTCTGTACTTGTTTCGAAGGGCTTCTGGATTCAGTGAGCCAGCATTTACATCCGAAGAAGTATATTTAAAGGTGCTTGATCTGCAAACCAAGGTAACCTGTCTCTTCTACTTGTCTGAATGAAGACAATGTATTGGCATATGATTTTACAGGTCTAAGAAAGCAGTGCAATTTTTTGTTAATGACCTTGTTTCCTGTACTACAGGTTGCCAGTATTAAAAGAATTACCAAGCCCAAGCCTAAGGTTCAGAAGCCTGTAAAGAATGAAACAGAGAGCAATGAACAGAAAACGGATGATTCCAATTCTACCCCAACAGACAGTTCCTCTTCAAGTGATTCAACTGCTGACAATTCAGAAGAGACAAAAGAAGAAGAAACTGTTACTGAGCAACCCGAAGTTCATGATGAGCTATGATTAAATGGAATATGCATGTCTGTCCAGTTTTAATAGTCAAATGTAGAATGGTAATGGTAGAAATTAATAGGTGAAAAGGAGGCAGTGTCAGTTCTCAGCTAGCAGGATAATAGAGTTGAGGCAACATTTGCTTGCTGGTTGAGTGCTAAATTTTTGAGGTTAGATGAGTCTTACTGTAGAAGATGATTAATTTTCCTTTTATATTTAAGGGGACAACTTATAATTTACAGCCATATGAAAAATTGTATCTGCCTAAACACAATGTAATAGGAGAAGAGAAAAGACAACTCACGAGACTTTATTTGTGATATCAAATACGAATTTTGCTTCAGTATCAAATAATTATAAGCTCTTCTTTTCATAGTATACTAAACTCTTTATGTGGTTAATGGAGACCACATATTATCATACGACACATTCTAAATTTTGTTGAGTTTTCCCTTTCAAGTTTAAAACTAATTCTTTTAATCTCTCAAATTGAAATTTAATATTTTTAATTTCAAGATTTAAAATTTATTTTCTTAGTCTCACCTGATGTTATCTAAAATTTTTAGCAATTGAAAAATACAAGGTGTACTTGCCTTCCTTTTCAGGAACAACCAATACTTTGTAACTGAGTTTGATCATCATAAATTAATTGACCTAATCAATATCATAAGTAAAATGATCTAATGAGTTTTAAATGATAAGTTGCTATTTATGGAATATTGAAAAGCAGTTACATGGCCATCCCAAGAGACTCAGAAAATATCACCAGATGAATTTATAAATATTCACTCTTTATGAAGTACAATCTTATCTTATCTCATACTCTAAACTCACCTATTGTTAAGAATTCACTATTTTTGTCCTCTTACTGACTTAAGCATCGGGAAGTCTTTTTCAGGTGGACTTTTCCTTCTAATCGGAGACCAACTGAAAACTCGTTCCTTAAGAAACATCCTGTCCTTGTTGAGTTGCACTCCTGAGTTCATTTTCGATAGGAACATTTGACGCTCACCGAGGGATCTTGACAAAACTTTTCCCAGGACCACTATAGCAGCTAGACACACTGTCGACATGAGTGCCCAACAAGATAACACGAATCAACTGTTGAACCAAGTGGTGTTCAAGCTTTGAAGAATCCAAATCCTTTGAAGGATGTTGAAGTCTTTGCTGTGCTTGGTGTTGCTGTGCTGGTTTAGTATAGTTCTAGGGTAGTTTGAATGTTGTAATCCACCCTTTGATTAAATTTAAAGCATAGGCATTCTCAATCTTTGTGAAAGTAAAATGTTTTCAAACTAAGTTAAAACAACCGATTGTTTATACTTAGGTGTTTTGAGAAAAAGATTGAAAAGTGTTTTTAAAATGGTTGAACTGTTAAGAACCAAAACAACCGATTGATTTGAGGAAACAACCGATTGTTTGTTTTGGGACCATAACAGAAAAACTGTTTTATCTTTGACTGAGCTTTAAATAATTTAACTGCTTACGCTCCAGTCATTAAATGCTTTGACCAATCTTTTAATGAAATTTAAGAGTTTGTTAAGATTTGATAACAAACTACATCTTTGAATAAATTCAGAATAACAGATTTGACAATTAATCTTTGACAAGTTTTTTGCTAAGAGTTTTTGAGTTTTTCAAAGAGCTGAGATTGCTAAGAGTTTGTGATTGATCAAAGTTTGTGGAATAGGATTTTGCTTGTATTGATTTCAGATTATCTTCTGTAACAAGTGTAATCCTT
>Ga0123341_1003238_pt1 | contig 13861 bp, 8 predicted proteins | sample Turbeapinknodule_FD_89959 | JGI IMG/M metagenome (GOLD analysis project Ga0123341, IMG submission 89959) | Root nodule microbial communities of legume samples collected from Mexico - Turtle bean Mexico pink nodule | ecosystem: Host-associated > Plants > Roots > Nodule | place: Mexico: Nepantla... | reverse complement strand
CAAATATTAAATATTAATTTAAAAATTACTTTAACAATTCTACAATAAAAAAAATCTATCAGAAAAAAAATTCAAACACATATTTCGAAAAAGAGAATGCATAATGTAATTTTTTTTATATTCCTATTTTATTTAAAAACATTTTCGTTGTTTCTACTGAAATCGGATGCGGGAAATAATTACCAAAAAAAAAATGAATATTTTGTCCTGCATCCCACTAAAGTTCTTCTTGCATCTTGTATATAGTGAAATGATCAAAATATAACATCTAATTTATTCTCATTCTAAAAAACTCTTTTCAGTATACATATTGAAAAATACATTTCAAAATATGTTATTTATGTTCTGAAAAATTTATTCTAAAAAACTCTTTTCATAATACATTTCTAAAAATACATTTCAAAATATACTTCAAAATGTTATATATATTCTGATTTTTTTTTCCACAAATTCTGTTTCTTTCCATCGAAAATACATTTCATAAATTCTGGAAAGGGATATTCCAGAAACTTTCGAACAGAAGTTATTTAAAAAGGATAAAATTGTCTTTTTGAAAAAATATAGGTTGCGGTAAGCGTTTTGATAGGGTGCAGAAAGAAACACCCAAAAGAATCTAGTTCCGGCCCGATGAATTTCTTGTTGTGAGAAAACATTTTTGACTGAGAATTGTAGTGTGGCAGAAGACAGAACAGAATCGAAGCAGAGGAGAAATAGATATCGGAATAAAATTGAACAATAAAGCCATACTTACTCCATTGTAGCCACTGCAAAGTGGTGTTAATTCTCCAGGTTTTCTCCTCTCCATTCCTTAAAATCCTGATATCACTTCTTTCTGAATTGCCAGTGCCAATATTAGGCAAAACAGAGTTGAAATCCAAATCAAAATAAAATGGGCGCACAGAAGAAAAGCGGCGCTAGGGTTTCCGAGGACCCCGACGAACTGGTACGGGTTCCGTTGCAGGCCATTCTCTTGGCTGATAGTTTCACTACTAAGTTCAGACCTATCACGCTCGAACGCCCCAAAGTAATCTTCCGATACTCTTTAATCTTCCTCCGAAAACCTGCATTTTCTGTTTCTTTATTCTTTCGCTTTCGGTTTTCGTGGTTTTGAAGGTGCTGCTTCCGCTCGTGAATGTTCCGATGATAAATTACACGCTGACTTGGCTCGAATCCGCCGGCGTCGAAGAGGTTTTCGTATTCTGCTGTTCTCACTCCAAGCAGGTCATTAACTACCTCGAGAAATCCGAGTGGCTATCTCAACCGAATTTCACGGTGGCGACTATAGAATCGCAGAACTCTGTCAGCGCCGGAGATGCGCTACGCGTAATCTACGAGCGCAATGTGGTATGGCTTCTTTTCGACTCTCGTTTTAATTTTTGCAGGCTCTTGTATGGATGCAATAGAGACAGTGTGTTGCAAGGCTTAAAAAATATTTCATATCAGAATAGTTGTTAAACAATGGTTGTTCTTAATTAGGATTGGTTTTCAGTTGGACATGTTCTTGCAGCTTTTACATTGTCTTCTAATCATAATTTGACATGTACGATGAGTTCGTTAAAGTTTAGAATAGTTGCCTTGAAAATCATATTTACCATGATTTTTTGTTTGTTGACAGTGTAACAATATGTTCCTGATAGTGCATAAATGTTAAACTCTTTTAGAATTTGCGTCTCCTACTTTGTAAAGACCCCTAACTAACTCGTAGTCTGCAATAGATAAGGTTATTGCAATTTTACATATTTGTTTCTTTTTATCACAAACAAGACACTAGGTTTTTGGAGCATAATGACAATCCATTATTATTATTACCTTGCTATTCTTTAATTCAAATTTATTTAAAGAAATATAAATTTACTATGAAAATTTCTGCATGCTCTTTTTATAGGGTTTTTAAAAGGAAAATTTAGAGCCTTACATGTGAGCCACTGCCAGTCTATAGTAAAATTAATGATTAACTGCATTTTTAAAAAATATTCACCACTCTTTCCATATCATGCCATTGCTTACTTTCTGAGTTGTGACTTTTAAGTATTGTTAGTAACACTTTTGAATTATTTGTTATGTTGAAGATACATGGAGACTTTATCCTTATCAGTGGAGATACTGTAAGCAACATGTCGCTTACTCAGGCACTTCTAGAACATAAAGAAAGGAGGAAGAAAGATAATAATGCAGTAATGACTATGGTCATTAAACGTTCAAAACCTAATCCAGCTATCCATCAATCTCGACTGGGTACTGATGAACTTTTTATGGCTATTGATCCTAATACCAAGCAGCTTGTGTATTATGAGGATAGGGCAGACCAATCAAGAGGGACATTACATCTTGACAAGTCATTGCTTGTTGATAATCCTTCACTCTCTCTACATCATGATAAGCAGGTTGAACTCTTCAGATATTTCTGTTAGCATTCAACTTTACTTCTTGTGAACAAAGGAATTCGATTGCTGGCACTTTTTCGTAAAAAGAGCACATTACTAATTCCTGGACCAAATTGTTATTTTAAATTCATTCCATGAAAATTTATGGTTTAGCAACAATTAATTGGTTCCACTGATGTTTATCACATGATTGGGTGCCCTGGAATAATCTATTGATTCTCAACTGAACATTTTACCTATATAAGTTGTTTTTCAGTTTGTTAATAAACTCTTTACTGTTGTTATTATAGCTGGTGCTAGTATATTGTGGGTCATATCTCTTGCCTGTTACAACCTTTTTAATTTTTTTGAGGTCATAATGTTAGCAATATCTTATCTGCAGGATTGTTACATTGACATCTGCTCGCCAGAAGTACTTAGCCTATTTACAGACAATTTTGACTACCAACATCTACGGCGTCATTTTGTCAAGGGATTGCTTGTTGATGATGTAATTTCTCTTCCATGTGCTAAATTTAGATACTTTTTGTTTTGGTACTATGGATCCTGTAATTAGATTCTGAAGTTCTTTCTTAAGTCCTTCTTGGAAGGAAAAACTTATGCTTTCAATATTTTTGTTTTCATATATAATTGGCAGAGTACAAAGAAATTTTATCTCCTATGGACCCGAGATATTCCTTCAGAGGAGTCGTATTGATGAGCACATATTAAACACAGTGCTTTTTTGTATTGATCGTGTGTTTGCATGTGTTGGAACTTCAATAATATCCTACTTCTATGCTACGACACTTTTCCAACAAATTTTTTGGACATGCATTGGACCCAACTAGTCTTATAAACTTAGGCATTTCCTGTCTTCGAATCCAAGCTCATCATTGTGTTCATCTATTACAAATATTCTTTAAATTATTTTATTCTCTCTACTCCATGTAAAATATTGACCATACATTTCTTTCAGATAATGGGGTACAAAATTTTTGTTCATGAAATCCACTCAGACTATGCTGCAAGGATTGATAATTTCCGAAGTTATGACACTGTTAGCAAGGATATAATTCATCGATGGACATATCCACTGGTGCCGGATGTAATGAATTTTGGCCACACAGCTACTAAACTTGAACGACAAGGAATGTACCGTGCTTTAGGTATGGATGGAATTTTTTGTCGGATAGGTGGGCTGGGTAGCTGTGCATAATATTACATGATAATATGATGTATACTGGGTACCGTTTCAACTTTCAATCAATGATTATGTTTGTCTGTTTGCTTGATATTGCTCATTCATTTGCTACAAACAAGCTTTTGTTGTGCCAAAACTATTTTTTACCAATTTTATCTATTTTAATACACATGTTCTGTTTTGACAATTTTCTCTACTTTCAGAAATATCACAATCACAGTCTGCTGTTATTGGCCCTTTTACTGTCATCGGATCTGGCACCAAAATTGGGAATAATACTAAAATTTCAAATTCAGTAATTGGAGAAGGATGTAAAATTGGGTCAAATGTTATCATAGAGGGATGCTATATATGGGATAATATCAGCATAGAAGATGGCTGTAAACTCCAGCATGCAATTGTATGTGATGGGGTGATTATAAAGTCAGGGGCTGTTCTGGAACCTGGTGTTATTTTGTCTTTTAAGGTTTGTATCCTTGTTCTATCTATACCATGCCTGTAGCTAGAATTTCTTAATTTTAAAACGATTTTATACTTCACCAAAATAGTTATGTTGTCATTAAATCTGAGCATCATGTACCAAAACTTGGTTTATCAAGGAGCATAGTTACTCTGATGTTATGTAAGGTATAGGGTTCAGGTTTTTGAATGAAGAAAATAGGCTTATTGGCACAGGGAGTTTATCTCCCTTAAGTGCGGCCACCAGACTCAGATTTCTTGATGCCCAAAGTGGCTTCCAGAAACAGAGTGTTTTCAAACCAAAAGAAAGGCTTGAGAACAATTGAAGTCTTTAGTTTTTTTGTTTTCTATCAGTGTTGTAATGTTAATTATTACAGATAAGTTTTTCTTATCTTAGCCTGTGTATTGCACAGATAGGTGTGTATTTTTGCAATTCAAATTCAAAATAAATAAATATCTTAAAATATATAAATTATATTTTGGATTTATCAACAGTTTAAATAGTGACATAAGATTATTTAAACCATTTATGATTTTTTTTTTTAAATTCCTATTGAAATTCAAGATATTAAGGAGAGTAAATTTGCTATAGGAGTGGAATTGCTATTATTTTTTTCTTATGCTGTATAGATATGAATCTAACAATTTACTTTCATTTTCTTGACTGAGATATTATTGTCTAATAAGAAATTCACTTGGTGTCTTGCTTGTTTATTTCAACTAGTCACTGTGAGATTGAAATATATAGACATTGTCTTTTGTCAATAATCTATTATGCATACATACAGCTTTTGATGCATCCACAAATTTTATGCTTCCAGGTTGTAGTTGGGCCAGAGTTTGTTGTTCCTCCATATTCGAAAGTATCTCTTTTTCAGCAGCCAATTGAGGAGGACAGTGACGAGGAGCTTGAATATGCTGATAGCACTAGTGGTATTGCTGAATTTTTGTGAAACTTTGAACTGTGCCCTGGAGATATATGCTGATTCTTTATTCTCCTTATATTAAATTAAATAAATAGCTTTGCAAAATGTGATATTTATAGCATATTATTTTAAATATTGCCTGGAGTTAACAAAATCAGAGTGATAATTTTTAGCTTCTAAAACCAAAATTATTACCACTGATAACTTCACATGCCATAGTTCAAATTTGTTAATGCTTCAAACTGGTATTTTGAGCTTGTTAGCTGCTATAGTTTAAGATATGAGTTGATTTATTGATTATGTTAATCTTTAAAAGAAAATTCTTGTGGTGGAAATTTAATAAATAATTACTTTGATTGGAATGTGTTTCTTTGCTGTCTGTCCACCTATAAATTTATTTCTTGTAGGGGGGTTTTGTATGTGTTTGGATTGAACTGGGGTTGATTGAGAGTTAAATATTTATTGTTTTTCTTAGTTTGATGAGCCAATATATTCAGGTAGTACAATGACCTAAAGGCCCGAAATCCCTTTTCTCACTAGGCTCTGTTGGTTACATGGATCAAGTGACACTATTATGCTCTGTCAAAAACTGAATAATGATCTTAGTCAGATCTAATTATGTATCTTTTTTAACCGTTTCACTTTTTATTGGTAACCAATAATTATTGGGGAGAAGAATATTGTAGAAAGACCACAATTTTATTATGATAATTAAGGAATCCTTAATTGTAAAATAATCAGGCACATACATGCTATATGCATTTTATTCATATTATTTTCATCTGTTGAATAATATGATTCTGTCTTCTCATCAGTTTATTAATAAAAGTACATTTTAAGAAAGTTGAGGGCCTTAGTTGGTAAGAATGCAATTTTTTTGTTCCTTTTTATCAACAATGACACACCTTGTGTTAGTTTGAGTCATAATAATTTGCTTACTGAAAATCTCAGAATTTATTTGTCATAAAACGTTTTTGTCCTGAAGGAATACTGCACTCAACTATTGGGTGGTTATCCACTCGATAAGCTATTATAATTGTAGCTTCTATATAATGTTAAATTGTAAGCAATTTTATTTTGCTTCAGTGCTGTGTATTGATTGATAGAATAAAAACATATGCTAAATCTTTCATTACTTTTTTCATGTATGCAGTCATAGGCAGTCAGGTGGATAAATCAGATGTAGAGATTTCTTCAAAAGTATTGGAGACAAATTTTAGTCCTGCTTCGCAGGTTAGTCACACAAGGCTTTTAGATATGCGTTTTTCACCATTATCTATCTCAGTATGTCTTAACTTGTTCTTGATATGTCAAGAAGATTAAGCTTAGATTCATTTTAAAAAATTAACAAATTACTATTATTTAACATCAACTAAGACCTCACAAACTAGTTTTAAAAAAAATGCAATATCATACTCCTTTTTTTCGAGGGAGTACCAAAATGAACCCCAAGATTTGGTTAGGGAATTTATTGTTTCTCATTACACTCTTTTTTTGTTGATCAGCTAGGTATCGGTGGGGCAGGTCATGTTTGGTCAACGTGTGAAGGTGGCCACGAAGAAGAGTGGAGGCACTCAGTGGCACCTATTCCTAAAGATAAAATTCTAGAGGCAATCAAAACCATGGAAGATGATATGGAGTTTGCTCAGGATGACAGTTTTCTCCCTCCTTCTGGAGAGCTGAAACCTAATTCTAATGATTCAGATGATGATGATCATGAAGATTCTAGAGATGACAGTTATTACTTTGAGAAAGAGGTTAGAATTTTGGCCTTTAAACCTGTGTCAGATGCATTCTGTGGATATCAGATTTTAAAAATACTCTATCATTTGCAGGTTGAAGCAACCTTTCTTAGGGCTGTGCATGAAAACATACAAGAAAGCCATTTGATGTTAGAAATCAATTCTTTGAAGTAAGTAATACACTTGTATGTATTAGTAAAATTTGAATCTAGACCTGACCTACACCATTTCATCTGATTCTCACAAAAAAATATATAGGAATGGGTTCTCTTATCAAATTTCGAAGTCCTTTTCTTTTATATATTTTTTGTAATCAAATGACACCAACAATTGTTATATGTTTTCCAAGGGGAAAAATTGGATTTTGTCTAGAAGGCATAACATCTTCAGCAAGTGTGTATTTTTGTATTGAACTATTTTCATTCTGCAAGTTTGGTATTTTATTATATGATTACACTGTAAGCATGCATTAGCTGGGTCTTAATTTGTAGTAACATTGGCTTTATTTATGTGGTAGGTTGTCATACAATAAACAAACTTCTGATTGTGCCGGAGCTTTATTTTATGCCATGATGAAGTATGCTTTAGACATCCCCCATAGTTCAGCTGGTGAGCTTTTCCCTTTTTTTCTTTTGTTACATAATTTTTTTTAAATTTTCCATCTGTTTCTTTAAATAGTATTTCTTTCTTATCAAATTAAATTATAATATTTTGTGGAATTTATTTTAGAATTTGAACATGGAAAACATAGCATCTTGACCTTGTCAGAGAATGCTATTAACAAAATATTCATTTTGGATAAATTAATCAACTGGAGGCTCTTTTGTTAAAAATTGAGTCAAATGGAAGTATTTTTATTTAAAAGAGTTAGAGGAAAAACAATTTACCCTATAGACTGTTTTTATAGAGTCCAATGGTGTTATGTGATCCATGGAGCTGACTTCTCCTACTGGAGTTTGTTGCTCATCCTGCTTTTTTATCACTTTGTACAGGGATTGATTGACATTTAAAATAAGTTACTCATTTATAATTGTATCTTTTGTTTATTATTTTTTAATGGTTGTTCACTGATTTTATTATTGTTTGGGATGAATATTTTTCAGATAGTTTGCTTCAAAATGTCCAGGTTGTATTTACAAAGTGGAAAAAGGCTCTTACATCCTATCTGAATGACAAAGATGAGCAGGTGCATCTGTCAATTCTCTCCATTTGTTCATGAGATTCATGTTCAATTGTTTAGAAATTTTATTAGAAGATTTACTGATAATCTTGTCAATATTTTTCTTTATTTTTCACTTCAACATTCTGTAGAATTTATATTTTGTCTCATGATTTCATCATTCAATGTCCATTTATAAGGTTTCAGGATATCAATTTCTTTTGCAAAATTGCAAAATTAATCATGCAATTCTCTGTTTTTCATTTCTGCATGTTGGCTGGAGTACTCTAGCGTTGAATGGCACTTTGTGTTCTTCACGTAATTTTTAACTTGTTTTGGACTATATAAACTGTTAGTTATTTCATTGTTAGGATTTTTTAATTTGTTTTGGACTATTTAATTTGTGTTATTTCATGGCTGCTAAAGTTAGGATTTTTGTGGCTGTATCAAATAAAATCTCTTATTGATTTGCTGCTGAGTGATCTTTGAGCTTGGTTATTACATCTTACACTTGCATTTTGATTGTTTTTTGAAACTTGTTGGAGATTTCACATCGGCTAGAGATAAGGTAGGTTCATAGTATACAAGTGAGTGCAAATCTCACTTTATATGCCGATTTTGTAAGCTCAATTTAGGCTTAAAGTCTATTTCTTGAGAGAATTATTACACGTTGGGTAAAGAAAGAGAAAAGGCTAAAAGATCTTTGATTGTGTGAAACCTGTAGTGCTTAATTAGTTTAATCAACGTTGAGTTGTTATAAAAGATCTTTTATCATTATGAATTACTTTTATGAATTGTCTAGTGTTTTTGTGAATAATAGAATTTGTATACCTTGTGGCACCTTACTTGCTAACCAGCCCTCTGCTCATCTGTTTTGAATATTTGACACCAGATTGAAGTAATACTTAAATTTGAAGAAATGTGTTTGGAGTCAGCTAACGAGTTTGCACCATTGTTCACAACGGTATGCTTATTTTCTGCCAGTTAGGTTTATTGATGTCTCATTCTGTTTGTGGGAATATCATGCACAGAAGTATTAATGTGGCTATCTTTCGTAATTATTAAATGGTTTTTTATATCGTTCATAAATTAGGCTTGTTAATACGCGGTGTTTTAAGTTACATCTGATAGGAAAATTAAAACGGTGAACTCAATTTCAAATAATGTTATATTTTTTGCCCAAATAGAAAGTAGTTTAATATCAATCATAATAACTTTCGCATTGGTATTCTGTCTAAAGTAAATCAATTAACAACGTTATGAAATGAATTTTGATGCTAAAGAAAGGTTTCAGAAAGTTCTCATGCTCATTCTTGTGTATCTGTTTGTCATTTTAACTTTAGCCTTTTCTTTCTGATGTTGTGACTTAATTGCTGCTTACAGATTTTGCACCACTTGTACAATGACGATGTTATAGAAGAAAATGCTATTTTGAGTTGGGAAGATGAGAAGAAAGATGCTGATGAGGCAGATAAAGTTTTTGTTAAGCAGGCCCAAAAATTCATTCAAGTAAGCAACCATTGTTTGTTTTTTCACACTTACAGAACTAGGTTTTATGCTACCCACGTTTTCACTATCTTTAAGATGCATTACTTTTTTGGGTAAGCCATTTAACGTTTCATGTTGTAGTGGCTGAAAGAGGCACCCGAAGAAGACGATGAGGAGGAGGAATAAGACAGGATTTTTGCAAGGTAGTGTCATCTCAGCAGCTTAAAAAAGGGAGTTCACTGCATTCATCTTCGCTTTCGAATGGGTAGTTGTTGACAAGTTTCTGTGCACATTATGTGGAGGAATTAATCTTAAGGAAATATGAAAGTGATAGAAGATCGAATCCCTTGAGTTTCAGGTGTTATACCGTGTGCTCACTTACCTGTTAATTTTTACCCACTCAGCAGGTTAAGTGATGAAACTTTCGAAATTGGTATTTTGGTTCCTTGATCATTGTTGTACTTATGTGATTGAAAAATACTTAGGCGAACTGTAGTAATTATTAGGTTAAATGTAAAAAAAACTCCAATTTTGGGTCATTTATGAATTTAATAATTATGGCCTCACCACGTTAGGAAAAAACTAGCAGAGGTTTATAAAGTATGAGGTATCATTATTTACTTCATCACGTTAGGAAAAAACTAGCAGAGGTTTATAGAGTATTAGGTATCATTATTTACTTCATCACGAAAATCTACTCCTATTCGAAATTTAATGTTAATTGGGTTTCAAATTATAATCCTCTGATAACATTTGGTATCATTATAAAATAATTTTACACTGGTTTAATTACATTTTGAACTACTAGTGGTGGACATAGGACATATATAGTATACTACCATTTTTAGATATCAATAAAAATAACAGTTCACAAAATTCATGAAAAAAGTTGTGTATAGCTTAAATTCATTTATATATATACTTAATAGTTATATACTATTAATTAAATTAATGGCTTGATATGTAACAAAAATTCAAGCAGTAAAGTGAAAACAATCTTTGAGGAATAAAGAACTTATTGTAAGTTATTCTATGCAGTCTTTTTTTTTTTCATGATGTTAAAGAATTTGTTAGAGCCAACCATTATAGTTATATTTAGATGTCAAATATGACTTTATTATATATATAAAATGCATATCCTTAAAAGCAGTTAAGAAAATTTGTATATTTTTGTATATTATGCAAATTATATATGATAACTTTGTAAATTTATATAATAATAATTATACTTACAATTAGTTTTTGGTCAAATTATTTATTTGGTTCCTACAGGTATATATTTAATTCAAAACAGTAAATCATAATCCTAAATAGTAAACAGTAAATCCTAAACCTACAATCCCAAAGAACAACCATCACACAGAATCTCGATCAGAAACCTGGGTCTTGACATGGGTCCCAAGGCCTAGGAGGAGGTCTACCATTTGGACCACAAGTCTTCAAGAGTAATTTTATCTTCTGGATTTTCTATTATGGAAATATCTTTTATTTACGAAATTATTATTTCAGAAACACTAAAATGGTAAAGGGTAATTTCAATATTTTTGAAGAGTATAAGGGTGCAGGAAGAAATTGTCCAAAATAAACTGCCTTCAAAACAAGATACCTAAAAAAGAAGTTTTGATGTTTTATTTGTTAAGCTTAGTTTCTGGCTAAACAAGTTTGTATGAGAAGAGTGATGGAGAAAAGAATGAAAAAGACATTTATCTTTATCCTGGTGGTGAATCCGAAGGTGCGGTTATGTCTCTCCTTAATTTCTTTCTTCAGTTCACTTTCAATTTACATAAGAATTGTGGTTTAAGTATTTGTTGGGTTCCGTCTCAACTCCAACTACCCTTCTCCTTTGCTACTTCCAACTTTCAACAAAAATAGTTTTATATTTGTCACTGCCAAAGTGCTTCTTTTAAATGCTCTTATTTAATGCTTCTATGAATTCACTGATCGGTTCTTTCTTTATTTCTTTTTCATTATTCTTCAAATTTATCTTGCTGTTTTCTTATAACCCAAGAAAGGATGACAAACCTTTCATTCTCTAAATTAAGTTTTTAATTGTGATAAATATCTATATTTTAATTTTCTTGCATTTGATATCATTATATTTTGAATTTTTGGATTTGGATCCTTTATAAAAATAGATAAATTTTCTTTAGGTCGATCACTTCAACGTAAATAAATGGTCTCTTAAATAAATTTGTTTCTCTCTTTTACTAATGCGACAACTTTAATTGGATGGAAATTTGAAGTTGTTATTATTAACATACTTCAATATATTTTTTTAAAATAAAAAGAAATCATAATTATAAATTTATTTTTATATTTTTACAAATAATATTCTTTCTTTTTCTTCTCAGTTTTATTTATTTATTTATTTATTTCTTCTTTTTTTCTATCTATCTTTCTTTCCTCATTTTTTTTTTCTATTTCTCTTAAAGAATATGGTAAAACATATTAAGAGTAAAAGAGTAAAATCATGGAAGGGTAAAGAGGTAAAAGCGTTGTGTCAAACTTTTCTAAGAAGAATGGTTTTCTCATTCACGTAGACAAGAAGGAGTTGAGAAGCGAGAAAGAGAAACTTAAGAAGAAGAAAAACTACGGAATTTATTGCTACTTGCAGTTTTGTATGTGTACAAATATTGTGTATATAGGCAAAACATAATAAGAGAAATGTAAGAGAAAATTCTAAGTAACCGAACAATGGTAATATCAATTATTTCAACATCTGATGTATATTTATTATTATTTCAAGCATGGAAATTGGTTTTTTTTTTTAAGACATCGACCAATTGATAGAAAAATCGAATGGATAATAATTGTAGGAAATTGTCCTGTATTTTTTTAAGACCGTTTATGTCGATATGATTTGTTCGTTCATGAAATTATGGTTATAATTAATATGACAAGTTCGGATAGAAAAACAGGAGTGAAAATTTGTGTGTGAATATCACAAAAATATAATTAATCCATTGTAACTCCCAAGATATAGTTGTTAGGACTCTATACTGAATTTCAGACAAAGATTGAAGAACAATACCATATTTCTTTGACTTTCAAATAAGAAATTTTCTTAGAAAAATTATAGAACGTCTTTGTGAGTTAGGGCATGATGCCCAATAGAAATCACTAAAAGCCTTGCCTTGATAATAATTTATGAATTAGCGTCGATTTTTCAATTCTTTTTCATTTATGATTTTTTAAAATTTAAAATAATATATATTTTTTCAATTATATAAGAAAATATAATAATATATAAATGTATATAAAAATTAAAAAAAAATTAAAAATATATAATAGATAATTCTTCAACCTTCTACAATGTATTTATTGCATCAAGCAGAGATAAGCAGAATTCTGATTTTTTTTTTCTCTTTTGGAACTCAAAGAAACTCCATCTAATGGTAACCATAGAAGATAAACATTCGAAACCATGTTAACTTGGAAACTCATGGAGGCCCAGGTTGACCGAATGGGCCTCCAGGTGGGCCAGAGGGACCTCCAAAGCAATCCTGTAGTAACCAGCAGCAGCACAAAAAGCTCAAGCTATCCCAAAAGATGAATAGGAATGAAAACAAAACAAAAATCAAAATTAGGTCTACAAATTGTACTGATTAAATGCAAAAAATACGCACATATTTTCTGAGCCACATAAAATTTCACTAAGCACCAGTTTAAAATAACCCTTTCCTGTTTCATACTAATATATTTAATTAAAATTTTACAAAAAAAAAAACAATTACTTTACTTTAAATTTTATAGATGATAGAGCATAAAATGTCCTTTATATACTTTTTTTTGACATTTTTCCCACTTTTATATTAAAAAAAAGTAATGCATAAGCCTTTCATGCATTCAATTTATCACTTAATAGGAATTAAGCAATGGTATTGAGTTAACATTCTGGAATAGCTAAATACTGGATCACGATATTTACTTACCAGGAGTTAATCAGATCGCAAAACCCACCGAAAAAGCCCGGGCCTCCTGGGCCTGGTGGACCCCAACCAGGAGGGCCTCCTGGGCCTGGACCTCCGGGTCCCATTTAAAGCAATGCTTTTGTCTTTGAGAATGAGACTGAAAAAAAAGATATACATGAAGTTTGAGATCCTTGGAAATTTATAGGCAGCATGAATTAACTTAGCCATATTTGTTCACTTTCTCCCAACTAATATTCCAATTTGATTTTAACCTAACTTTCAAACCATCTTCTCTTACATGTTGAAAATACTTCTACTGAAAGGTTGTTACTCAATAACTATAATTTTAAAATTTCACATTATAAAAATTGATCAGTGGTGATTTAGTTACCTTAATGCTTCAGACAGGTAACTCAGTCTGCAACTGGAAATTACACCTTAGATAATCTTCAATGATGTTCTTCACATAATCAGTTCATTTTATTTTAACAAATTCAATTAATTTTCCTCTAATTGATTTTTACATTAACAAGTTGTTTAACTCACATAAGAAATATTTTGGTTATATAAACTTTTTTTCTTAATTTTACACAATCCAAAATCCCATGT
>Ga0123341_1003232_pt1 | contig 13868 bp, 9 predicted proteins | sample Turbeapinknodule_FD_89959 | JGI IMG/M metagenome (GOLD analysis project Ga0123341, IMG submission 89959) | Root nodule microbial communities of legume samples collected from Mexico - Turtle bean Mexico pink nodule | ecosystem: Host-associated > Plants > Roots > Nodule | place: Mexico: Nepantla... | reverse complement strand
TAAAACAAATAAAATATTTAAAAGCATAGCAATAAATGTGTTAGATAAAAAAAGACTTAGATGATATAAAGTCTATCTCACATATCCCATTATCATTTCTACAGCAAGATTATCAATCAAAGAAATCAATATTTTTAAATCACTCATACAAAATATTTTCTGATACAAGTTAATTGAATATGATGTTAGACAATTATAAAAGGCAAATTCTCCTGTATTTTCGTACTTTCTTTTCTATTATATATATATATATATTTTAAATTCCAACAATATCCTTACTAAAACAAAATCATTAAATAGAAATAAATTTAGAATAAAAAGTATGAAAATACAACTTAAGTTATTTAGAAATACGAGGTTATACTTTATTTAAGTTATTTAAATTTATTTTAAATATTAAAACTCACATTTTAGAATTAATTTAGAAATACAGAAAAATGTATGGAGTTGGAAGGAGAATTTGACTTTATAAAATTGAATCTTAACATAAATAAAATAGAAATTAGTTTATCTATTCAAAAAGCGCATATCTATCGAGAACATAGAAATGAGTTGAACTACTGAAAAAGGGCACCATATCCAGAACATACCAACTCAAAATTACAACTGTTGGGAAATAAAAACAGTTAAACTCAAATAACTAAGACTCATTCGAAATTAACTCCCCTGTAATAGTTTGAAAGACATTATCAAACACCGAATAGTTTGAAAGATTTGTACAGAGTGAGATAAATATTCGGTTTCATGTAACATATAACTGTTTGATTTCGCAGAAGTCGTAAAGTATAGCTGGATGCAGCCAATTTGTTTGGTTCGTGGAATTCGCATACTATTTTTTTAATATGAAAATATTCAACAGGTATTAGTTTAACAATATTTAACAGTCACACTTTTTCTTTTCTTTTCTTTTCTTTTCTACCTCACGATCTTTGCCAGCTAATTTTACGCTTAGTTGGAAGAAAAAAAAGAGTGAGAGACTGCAGTACGTCAACTTATAAATTCTTAAATTATTCTGAACGTGAGAAAGAGTGGAGGCTATTAAATTTAGATTAGGATAATAAGGTACGTTTTATACACCATGTTGTTACAGTTGAAATTGGGTTTCGTTTGAGTAAATTTTCGAATTTAATAAAAAAACTATTGAAAAAAGAATTTGAAAATTGCATTAAATAAAAAAAAGTAAATGGCATGAATTAAGAAGTTTAGAAAACTGGTGTGATGATGAGTGCAGTGTAGTAATAATAATAGGAAGAGGAGAAAGAGACAAGCCCTCTTCCCCCCTTTTCTTCCTTCCACCTTCGCTGGTCCAAAGACAACAACACAATACATACATACACACACGCACGATTATTGACACAGCAACAAAATAGCGCACTCTGTTCAAATCCAATCCACGTGTTCAGTTTGATCGAGTTTCAGATCTCGTGGATCAGAGCTCAAGCGTAACTAACAATGGCGAAACCCAGGTACTCGCGTCTTCAACCTCGCAAATCATCGTCTTCGTCAACGCTCATCCTCACTCTCTTACTCGTCTTCACCTTCCTCATCCTCATTCTCCTCGCGCTCGGCATCCTCTCCATTCCATCCTCCTCGCGCAACGATTTGCCCAAACCCAACGATCTCACTTCCATTGCTCGCAACACAATCCAAACGTATGTTACCTCACCTTCCTCATTGTCTCTACTATTAATCTATTATTTATTATTTATTATTTTCTGTTTTTTATTTGTAATTCAGTTCCGACGATGACGAGGAGAGGGGAGAGCAGTGGGTTGAAGTAGTGTCGTGGGAGCCGAGAGCTTTTGTTTACCACAATTTTCTGGTAGGTTTCGCGCTATGCCAATTGCTTCCACGCGCTTGCAAATTCGCTGTGCGCTGACTTTTGTAGTGGATTTTAATCGAAGTTGTTTCTTGTTGTCATTCGCCTTTTCACCTCATTTTGCCTTGCTTTTGCGTGCTTGTGTGACTTCCGTTCCCAATTTCTGTCGTGGTTTCTCTTTTCAAAGGTCGTGGCTTGTGAAAATGTTGGAAAATTAAAAGGAAACGTATGCTCATGTGGAATATTGTTGGCTTGTTAAAAAATTCTGAGAAAATAGGTTTAATGTTAATATCGTGGATCTTACGTTAATGATCCAGTGCAATTAGGGTTAGATTTACGAAGATTGTGCTGGAGAGGAATGGATATAGGGTTTAGTGCTAAGATTTCATCTTGACGCAGAAGTTCATGGTGTTTTAGCTCCTTATAGTTCTCGATTAGGAGTGTCACTTTGTTTCACTGCCTTTGTAATTGGAAGGGTATGATATCGTTGCAATTTTTGGAGTTTTTGTTGGCTGAATTATGCTTGGCATAAAGTTCGAATGGTGTATGTATTTCAATGTTTGGATGTGATTTTAGCATGATTGAATGACATTGTGTTTTGGTTAAGGTTCTTGCTCATTTGGAGCATCAACGATTTAATATGATGCATTATAATTTATAACGTCTCTACCTTCCAAATACTAATGCTTATTCTGAATGATCTGGTAGACGAAGGAGGAATGCGATTATCTAATTGACATAGCAAAGCCAAGTATGCAAAAGTCAACGGTTGTAGACAGTGAAACAGGAAAGAGTAAAGACAGCAGGTTGGACTATTTCCCATTTTGTCTCAAGTCCTTTGGTATTAACAAGGATTTCTTTTGCGTTATTAAAACTGCCAAAATCGTAAATTTTACCTGTATGTTTTCCTTTAACATGTAGAGTACGTACAAGCTCTGGAACTTTTCTGCCCAGAGGTCGTGATAAGATTGTCAGGAATATTGAGAAAAAAATTGCTGACTTTAGTTTCATTCCTGTTGGTAAGTATTTTGCACTTTTTATCTTGTTTATAGTAACTTTAAAATATTACCATAACAGATTTATTGCTGGTTCTTCTTATTTTTTTCTGGTTCACCTACATGTTTAAGTTGATGGTAATATCTAATTGCTTTAATCTGGTGAACATTTTGTCTATGATTGAGATGGTTTGTGTAGTCGTAGATGTTGTGCATGTGCCTTCAATGAAATATTTTAAGTCGCCTTTGGCATCTGTTTTCTGGTCTATGATCTAAGATAGTAGACTATTTTTCATTATATACTTCACAAAGCATTACATAAGCTGTGTCTCACAATATACAGAGCACGGCGAAGGACTTCAAGTTCTGCACTATGAAGTTGGACAAAAGTATGAGCCTCACTATGACTACTTTCTTGATGATTTTAACACTAAGAATGGGGGTCAGCGAATAGCAACAGTGCTGATGTATCTGTAAGTGCATCATGTGTTTTCTTAGTTGTCAACTTCAAATGTTCTTGTATATGAGGACGGTGCTCATACTCTGTTGCTTTTTTGATGATGCAGTACTGATGTTGAAGAAGGGGGTGAGACAGTGTTTCCAGCTGCCAAAGGGAATTTTAGTTCTGTGCCATGGTGGAATGAGCTTTCTGATTGTGGAAAAAAGGACTTTCAATTAAGCCGAGGAGGGGCGATGCTTTACTTTTTTGGAGCATGAAGCCAGATGCAACTTTAGATTCATCAAGTTTACATGGTTAGTTTCTCTAATTCTTATTATATCGGTGCGGCTACGTAACAAGTTTTAGTAGTGACTAGAGGAGATAAATTAACAAAACTGTTTTCTTGATTATTTTTCAGGTGGTTGTCCAGTGATTAAGGGTAATAAGTGGTCAAGTACCAAATGGTTGCGTGTCAACGAATACAAAGCTTGAATATACATTACTACAGGTAGTTCTCTCTCCATACTATCGAAATGTATTATTTACACTAACAGTTGGGGAAAGACATCCATGCTTATCTGTCCATGTTTTACATTTATGTTAACTGTCTGAGACTTGGCCAATAGATTGCTTGCACTGAATACAACTTTATATAAATGCGAGCGTTAGTGTTGATTTGTGTTGCACTATCTTGTTCTCAAGTTTTTGGATTTAATTGATGTTAAGATAGTCAGATGATAGATTTAGTCCCAAAATATCTTTTTGTGTGAAGGTAACTCAATCTTCTGCAAACTGACTGCTAAAATGGGAAAACCGAGATATGTATGCTTCACATTTTTCACTCATTATAGAGTTGTATTCACAGCTCGATGGTGTCTTGCTTGGGATTATTCCAAGTTGCTTTTAGTTTGATAAAATTTAATATGCTAGTCGTTGCTAATCATCTTTCCTGTTGATCTGTTTAGTTATCAGGTTTTTTCTGAATTTGTCACGCCAATGGTGTACAATTAGAATCTCAGCTAAAGCTTTGCGTGATAATGCTTCAGAGCTGGAAGGAAATATTACAGCATGACGTGGCACTCTGTAGTTTTGGATGTTCAGTTGTAAGCTAACTCATTTTTCCCCCTACCCTTTTCATTTATGACATTCGAAAATATAATAAAAAAAGATTATGTACTGCTTAATTTACAATAGGGATGTTCAAGAAAATGTATGAAACCAATAGACGGAGCAAGTATACCAGCTTTTTTTCCTCGGAACTCCTTTACCTTTGTTGTAATCGTTGCTCGTGTTGTTATCCTTATACCCCTATACCTCTCCTTTAATATCAGCTATAAATTTTCCGAAGAAAATTAGTGTTGCTATACTCAATAAATTAACGCAATGACAGTAAATGGCTATTAGTAGGTAACCCAATAGGATGGTGTTTGTACTCGCACGTGGAAAGAAAATCCATGTAGCAAGGAAACTCATGTTCCATTTTAATTAAGAACTTGTTGGATCACCGAAAGTTTTAGTAGTAATAGCAAAGTTTGGTTGAGGAAAACCATTAGAAGATAAAAATATTATTTGTATTTGTATGTGCAATGATATTGGGAAATTTACAAAATCTGGTGTAATTTTTTCCCGTTTTTACAAAAATGGGTAAATTTCCCAGTGCTATTCTCTAAGAGATGTGTGTTTGCATGTAACCGCATCTTTGACTAGATTGTTTTTCTTTTATTTTTGGTTGGAAAGTTGATCGTTAAGAAAAGAAAACTCGTAGAAAGAAAACTTCGTTGTTACTAAGTTAAAATGTCCAGTATTTCTTTTATGAAGAATTTTTTAATCATTTGTAACTATTATTAGAATTTAATTTCTTTTCAGTAACCTATCTCTGTATTAATTTTATATTAGTAAGTTATGCAGAATAGTATACTGTAACTTGTATGCAAAACTTCCATCAATGGAATGATTGTTCTATATTTGTTTATCTATTAATTAATCTTTTACCAAGTACAAAAAGCACACCCTTTTAATTATAGTCTTAATCGTAATTAAATATACCTATTATAAGCTCAATCTAGGTTTTTTTTTAACTAGAAGCAACTAACTGGAATGCTTATCTCACTTTCTTAGGGTTAAATAACCGATTAATTGGTTTTAGTAATAAAATAAGTGAGTTGACGTTGTATATTTTGGTAAAATTACTTATTAAAACAACTTTGTTCAATAATTTCTTATCAATAAATAATTACAGGACGTGTTAGAGAAAAAAGGTAAAAACTCCTAAGCATGATTTGATATATAAGATTCATTAAAAATTTACCTAAAGAACTTAATAAACAATTATTAAGTGCTGTAGATGATGAGCCATATATTATTTAATTTTAAGACTTAGAAAAAAGAAAATGCAGAATTTTCAAAGGAAAAAAAAACTATATTCGAATCAGTAAAACATTTTTACATTATCATGTAATCTATGTAGTAATTTGTTGACTTGTTATAGAAATGTCCTTAAGAAGTTATATCAATACTAATTTGTAATTGAGTATTAGCGTTACATTATTTTACACTGTCAACAAATAATGGTTAATCTCATTTTTTAAAATATCAGTTTAAAAAAAAAACCTTCATTGTCACTTTTTTTTTCTTTTCTCTAGATTTAATTATCATAAAACCTTACTTACTATAGTAATAGTAACTAGGGAGTGAGAGAAGATAGAGAATGCGCTTCTCCTAATTCCCGTATCTACTTCTTTTTAAATTACGGTTAAAAACGAGTTTTATACGAAACACTTTGCGGTAAAGAAATACTTTAACTCTTATTTATATTAAGGGTTAGAAAAAAATACAAATTAATTGTGAAATTTAATTTATATTTATATAAATTGATGTTACCTTTAACTCATTTAAAAGTTAAATGGATTTAGCTTAAATTCAAATCTATATTTTTGGATTTTAAATCCAATCCATTCAATTGGATATGGATTAGATATAAATTGGATATAATTTTTGATTATTTAAAATGAATTTTGGGTTATATTTTGACTTGATCCTGAGTCGAGTCAATCTGGATTCAAATCGAGCAAAGTCAGTTTGAGTCTATATTGAGCCGAGTCGGCCCGAGTCAAAGTCAAGCTGATTCGGTTCAGGCCAAAGTCGAGTCGAGTCGATTCGGGCCAAACTCGATCCGATTCGGCCTAGGAAAAAGTCGAGCAGAGTTAGCCTAGGCAAAAGTCGAGCAGAGTCAGCCTAGGCAAAAGTCGAAACGAGTCGGCCTGTGCTGATCTCAAGCCGAGTCAATCCGGCCGATGTCGAGGCGAGTCAGTCTGAACCGATGTCGAGGCGAATCGATCCGGGCCAATGTCGAGTCGGTCCATGGCTATGTCGAGTCGAGTCTGTTCAGGCTCGTGTCAAGTCAAGTCGACCTGATCCGATGGTCGAGTCGAGTCGGTTCGAGCCGAAGTCGGGTCGAGTCATCTCGGACCTATGTCAAGTCGAGTCGGCCTGGCCCTGTGTTGAGTCGAGTCAGCCCGGGACGATGTCGAACCAGCCCTGGCTTGTGTCGAGCCGAGACCAGGCTCGTGCCGAGCCGAGTCAACTTGAGCCTGTGTCGAACCGAGTCAACTTGAGTCTATGTCGAGCTGAGTCGACCCGGGCCGATGATGAGCCGAATTGGCCCGGGTCGATGTCTAGGGCTGAGAGAGTTCAGGCCGATGTCGAGACGAGAGAGTTCAGGTCGATGTCGAGTCGAGTCGGTCCGAGCCCATGTTGCTTTGAGTCGAGTCGAGCATAGATCAACCCAATTCGGCCTAGGTCCAAGTCTAGCAGAGTCCACCCGAGTCCATGTCTAACTGAGTAGGCTTGGGTGTCAGTCCAGGTCTAGATCATGTCAATTTAGGCCCAGATCGAGTCAGATTAACCTGTGTTCAAATTAAAATAAATTTAATATAATTTAGAAAGTAAATTTAATCTAAATTTAATGCATTTGAAAAAATCTAAATAAATTGATCTAGTTAAAATGAATATGAATTTTTATTTTAATTTAAATTAGATTTGAATTTTAAAGAATCCAATCAATCCATCCATAAATACCCTAAATTAATACGAAGAGGTTACTTGCTATATTTTTTTTCTTGAGGAGATTCCACTATTTTTAAGAGGTTATTTAATAAAAAAAAATTCTTTAAAGTGATTCCACTAATTTTAAGACGTGTTTTAATTTTTTTTTCTTGAAGCCTAAATTCAGTCAAGGAAAAACTTTCAAGAACCAATTCAGGATATATTTTACCCTCCCTCCTCGTTTTCTTTTTCTTTTGAGAATTATCCTATTTCTCACACTCAAATTAAGAGCTTGAAAAAAAGAGAAAAAACTAGTTTGAAAGTAAAATAAAAAAATCAATTATTCTTTCAATTTTCTCTTCAATTTAAATTAGAAATTATTTTTCTTACATGTTTTCTTTTAATCTAATCACGACAGGGATGATAATCAATCCTACACTTGCAGGATTAACTTGGACCTGTCTCAAGTTTGTTGGGAGAAACATGGAATAGACCAAATTTAGGTACGGATTTTTCCAGATAAAAATATTTGGATTTAGGGTCAGAAATGGGTAATGTAGTAATCGTGTACTTTTTAAAAAAAGAAAGTGTCAATTCAATTTATTATAGTTGAGAGTGATTTATTCTCAAATTTTCAATTTTAGAAGAATAAATAAATAAATATCATTGTACTTATCAGAGTTCGGTTCTCGGTAGTAATTTTGTGATGACTCGACTCTTGGGTAGAGTGGGGATAACTCGGTTGTTGGGCTTGAGTGAGATTTGTGCAAATGGTCCTCTTCCAGGAATGGGCCCAAAACGCAAAGAAGGGACGTTACGTGAAATAATTTTATATACACGTGTTTATAGACATGTTTGAGGGATGAATATAATATTTGTTATTATTGTGTATATTTGTTATTATTACATGACAATATTTTTTTGTTGCATGTTTGTTGCACGTGGCTAGTTGCTATTAACCCTAAGTAGATAGGGAGATGCATTGGTAACAGAAAGTGGGTATGCGGATAGCACTTGAAGATCATTGGTGCTCGTGGCAGGTGATTTTCTGTTAGAGATAAAAGTTTAATATGATTATTTTCAGTTAAGATTTGCTTATCTCCAGGGAGAGTTGTTGCATGTTGCATGTGCGGTGATGAAAGGAGAGTAAGTCTCCAGGTAAAGGTACGTTTCTTTTTACGCACTTTTCTAAACTGTTGCTTTTGGTGAGTCCTAGCTGACTTGATCGTCGGAGTGTAATCAACAAGTAGGGCACCCTCTATCTCAACGGAACCTTATTCTAACGCAACAAGGAGACGTGGATTTGGTTCTAGAAGAGGTTTTCCAGGAGGAGGCATTCAACCCGAGGGCAACCGGCGACATAGTCAACCGACGAGAACATTTGGCGCCCACTATGGGGCCCGCTAAAACTTGATCCCCCATCCACATTTTGGTTTGAGTCTACAGACGATAATGAGGAATACGAGGCAAGTGTCATCGGGACAAGAAGGAGGTGAGGCTCCCACACTACAACAGCTTATGAAGATCATTAGGAATCTCCAAGAGGCCAAAGAACAGTCCAGACACGAGCAAGAAAGAGTACAAGAAGAGTTACGCAAAACCAATGAGGATTTGCGTAGAGACCAACATTAGGGAGATCGACGTATCCCGAGAGAGCAAGATTCAAACCCGCCTATGAGAGATTGCCCTGAGCCTTTCTCACGGGCTATCATGGATGAGCCAGTACCCACGCATTATGTGGCACCTAAGATCACTTTCACAGGAGTAGAAGACCCTGAAAGTCATCTTACTGCATTTAATGCCCAAATGATCATCTTGGGTGGGTCAGATGCAGTGAGGTGCAAGATGTTCATGGGCACTGTACCGACCAGTCCTCGGGCGTCGTTGACCACTAGTAATGTTGGGGCCACGTAAGCGGGGTCCCACGAGCAACGTGGGTCAGTGTCTCGCGAGGCACGTGCGTCAAGGAACCAAAGAGTGGTCAGACATCGGTCACCAGGATGTACCGACATGCCACTGGGCAGTGTGGAGAGCTTGGACACCAGGGACTCGAACAACAGAGCTAGGCCACGAGAGGTGGATCCCATACCAAATACCAGTTATCAGTAAGGGAGAAGCCTAGGTCACGAGAGTCCATGCGTGTGGAGTGGATGACGTGTTCAGGCGTAACAGAAGTATAGAGCCACTGGAAAGGATACGACCTGTGAGGGTCACGTTCCAGCTCCCAAGACGGGTGACCCAGAGATCAGGTGCACGAGGAGGCATCCAGGTGGTCATCCTGTCAGAGGTTGCACTTCAGTTAGGGAATCCCACGCGCTAAGTTATCCTAAGAGTGGGTAACAGAGGCGCTGGGGCCCACCCCCTCAAGAAGCCTATTTTTGGGTAACGAAAATAGTGGAAACCTTAGGCTATATAAATGGAAGTAACAAACTTAGTAAGGTATGCTATTCATTTATGCCGCTTAACACACACAGTGACACAAAGCTTTTACGCTTAACAATTTTGGTGTTTCCTCGCTCTAAGATTGACTTGAGCGTTGGAGTGCAAACGACCTCTAGGGTGCCCTTTGTCTTTGTGTTTTCAGGTGTTCAATCGGAAGGAAAGCACGAGTGAACGCAGGGATTCTTGGACGTGAGATTGTCGTAGACGCACGAAGACGTTTTTGGTCAACTGGCAGGAACATTTGGCGCCCACCGTGGGGCACGATCCAAAACATTGTCCCACCAACAAGAACCAGAAAGATCGAGAAAATGAGAAATACGAGGCAGAGATTTGTTGCACCAAATGGGGGCGAAAGCCTCCCCTGCAACAGGTTATGGAAACGATGCAGACCCTTTAAGAAGAAGTGGCTGCGTCGAGAGCAAACCAAGAACACATCCAGACTGATTTAGCTGCATCGCGTGCAACAAACGAAGAACTGCGACGATCGAATGAGGAATTGAGATGGGATCTGCAAAATCAGGCAGGCAAACGTGAGGAGGAAGATCAAGAACCTACGACGCTGCCCAGAGAGTTTTCGATGCCGTACTCGTAAGAAATCATGGATGCCGTGATACCAGCCACGTTTGTAGGGTCCAAAGTTACCTTCACTAGTATGGAAGACCCAGAGGCCCATCTCAAGGCTTTCCATACACACAGGATGCTGGTTGGAGGCTCCGATGCGGTGAGATGCAAGCTGTTCATGAGCACCCTGGTGGGAACAACGATGGATTGGTTCATCAGCCTCCCTGATGGCCACGTGACACGTTCCCACAAATCACTAAGTTGTTCAGAGCATAGTACATCGCGAATCGGGCCCCCCACCCATCTCTTATGATCTCTTTGACATAAGACAATATCAGGGAGAGTCCCTGAAGGAGTTCCTTCACTGTTTCGAAGCACAGGTGGTGAGGTTGAACACCAAGGACGAAACAATGATGGTGCACGCGTTCAGAAAGGGCATTGTGCTGGGGCCTTCAGCGAATCGCTCATCAGAAACCGCCCCAAGACTTTCATCGAGATAAGGCGCCGCGCGGTGGCACATATTGCGGTGGAAGGGGGGTTAACGAGAAGCGCACGTGTGTGGTTCCCACGCGTCTGCGTGCATCAGGTCAACCTCAAACCCTAAGGGTGCATGAGGAAACGACAAAGAACAAGGCCCTCGCGAAGCACCAACCCTATCAACCAAGAAAGCCTCAAACCAGGGGGCGTGAAAGGGAGAACGTGCCACCAAGGCACGACTTCGTGGTAGAGTTGAAGGACCACATTGCTATCCCCGACATAGCGGAGAGGCTGAAGATCCCCCCCAAGAGGGACAAGAAGCTCAGACCCAACAAGAACGCTTGGTGTGAGTTCCACCAAGCGTTCAACCACCTCATACGCAACTGTTTGGCGTTGGGGCACCAGCTAGATGAGTTGGTGAAGAACAATTTCCCGAAGGATTACTTGCAGGGAAAGCAGGGCGCCAAGGATGTAGCGGTGACAGGGGGAGACCAAGGGCATGAAGTCCCCGTGCATGGTGAGATTCACACCATTTTTGAAGGTTTTTCAGGAGGAGGTTGCACCGCTTCTCAGCGGAAGAGGTACGCACAGGCGGTGATGTCGGTAGAAGCACAGAGGGTCGACAATGCTTTTTATGTTGTCCTTGTCTTCACCAAGGCCGACCTCCAAGACGTTGTTCCCCATGACAACGACACGGTTGTAATCTCAATAGTAACCGCTGGGAGGAAGGTGCACCGTGTACTAGTGGATCAAGGAAGCTCGGCAGACGTAATGTTCTGGACGACTTTCAACAAGCTTCAGTTGTCTCCTGACATGCTAAGGCCCTACACTGGCTGCCTGTACGGTTTCGCGAGAGACCAGGTGGAGGTGCGTGGGCACTTAGATCTGAGAACTACCTTCACGGATGGTAACGCGTCCCGTACGGAGAACATCAGATATCTCGTTGTCAATGCCCCTTCCGCTTATAACATGCTGCTGGGTAGACCTACGCTGAATAGGCTGGGGGCGGTGTCGTCGACGAGGCACATGAAGATAAAGCTTCCTGACATTGCGGGAAAAGTGATTATCATCAAGTCAGACCAGAAGGAGGCCAAGAGGTGTTATGAGAACAACTTCAAAACTAAGAGAGGGGTATTCATGGTCACTACGCGCCCACCACACTCAGAGGAGGTCGCCCAACCCGAGATCAATCACACCGAAATTGTCCGGGCCGAAGCAAAGATCACCCGCGTAAGGATCGCCCGGGAGAGCCGACCTGAGTCGGTTGGCGATGCAGGGGAAAGATAGATTGGAGGAAGGTCTCCAAGCTTGGCAGCACCCTCGACCTAACGGTGCAGAATTGGAGTGCCAAGGTTCGACCTGTCCACCAGAGGGCAAAGGAACGACACCTAGCTGACTTAGAAGAGCTATTTACCACGATAGCTAAGTACAGGCTGAAACTGGACCCCGGGAAGCGTGTGTTCGAAATAGAAGCATGGAAGTTTCTGGGTTTCTCGCTCACCGAGCGTGGTATGGAAGCGAACCCAGAAAGGTGCGCACTGACGAGGCGCATGGCTTTCCCGTCTGGATTTGTGTCAGCCGGAGGAGACATGGGCCTCCCTTACCAAGAGTGTAAAGAGGCGTTTATCAGGCTGAAGGAGTGCTTAGCCAGCCCTCCAGTCCTGTGCAAACTGCAGCCAAGCACACCACTTAGCCTGTATTTAGTGGTGACCGGCCATGTGATCAGTTTAGTCCTTGTTCAAGAACAAGACCAGTTTCAGAAACTCATATGCTTTGTGAGTAAAGTATGACAAGGGCCTGAGGAAAGATACCAGGTACTGGAGAGGGTGGTCCTGGTTGTCCCACGTCAGCTCTCCCCCATGTGGAATGGTTCTTTCGGAGTGACAGAGGTCCTTGGGGACAAAGCATACAGACTTGAGACGTTGGAAGGAGGCGCGATTCCTCGCACATGGAATGCGGTCAACTTCAAGTTTTATTTCAGTTAAGCAATAACACTGTACATTGTATTAGGGGACGCTCTTTTTCCCTTATAAGGGTTTTTTAATGAGGTCACCCAATTGATAGCTGTCGTTTTGCTGTCAAATTAATATGAATCTAGCGTAGACTTGTCTAACACTAGAGAGATGATAGTATAATTGTGGCCAAATGACCCCAAGTCGTCTCCCAACGAATCCAATAGTAAAATTAGTAGATCAGTGTTTAGAATCTATCTGCAAGCAATACAAGTTAGCAATAACAATAATAATAAAAAGGGGTTTAGATAGTTATGCAGAAAATATAAAAGAGATTGAAATAGAAAATAAAAACTGGTTGATCCCCAAGTTCTTCCACCATTGAATTCTTCACAGGTTCTCTAAAGATTAATCCTTTCTCAATCCTCCAACAGAGCTAAACCAGATTGAACATGCGTCGATCTAATTCAACTGAAACTCACCAGTAAAACATGCGTTTACTAGTTTATTCAATACCCACTTTGTTCCATGCGTATACTCTACGTGAATGCTTATCTCCTCTCTCTTGAATCATGCGCCCAAGAAGTTAATTAGAACAATGCGAACTAACTAAGAAACTAAAATTTAAGATAAGGAAGACTCTCAATCATGTGTTCAAGTACAACCTCTCATAAAAACCAGTTTTGCAGGAGATTAGACAATAAAAACAACTACTATAAAGAATTGAAAAATGAAACTTTTATTGAACAAAACCTCAGAACTCAATAGGGAATTACAAAAGAATCAACCAAAAAGGTTTAGCCTTCCATGCAGAGGCAAAAGAAAAGAATTACAAAGAAGAAAATAAACTAAGAAAACCCTATGAAGCTCCCCCATTTTTCCTTGATGCTTGTGTCCTTTTATAGGCTTTTCTGCTCTAAGGATCTTGGGAAAATATTGTAGTTTATATTTTGTTAACCGTTTCCAAGTTTCCATCTTTCCAAAATTCTTATATTTTGCAGAAGATTTGCTTCCAATTCTGTTTCTGAGATATTGTAGATTTTATTTTCTCTTTCTTCTCCTCAGAATTTGTTTCTTGTTTTGGTTCAAGAAGCAACTTGGACTTTTGCATATTTGGCCCGTTCACAAAGGTAGATGCT